>OKKB01000123.1_pt1 | contig 48706 bp, 27 predicted proteins | sample 1613931 | NCBI WGS metagenome assembly OKKB01 (sample SAMN04436893, study PRJEB24849) | human gut metagenome | biome: human gut; feature: NICU; material: stool | host: Homo sapiens | place: USA: Saint Louis, MO | collected 2012-02-08
TGAATGGTAAGCTTAGAGAGTTGTTTGGTTGTAATTATTTTTTCTTGCCAGAAAAGAGGTATCGAATGCAAACATTGGTTACTACAAACAATAATTTGTTCTACACCCCAAGAGTCCGACAAATTATTCAACAAGCCAAGATTGAATTAAACAATTGATGATTTTCCCCTATTAATTGGTCATCTTAATCGAATAGCCCTCATTTGATATTACCTAAATATCATTGCAAATAGGAGGCAATGCTGGTTGGTTGTGGGTTTACGAGACTATTCGCAATTAATTTTTTGTGTAGAGATTCCCGTGATCACTTTTTTTCTTCGGCTTTGCCCCCCCTTTTAATTTTTTTTTCCTTCCATTGCTTTATCCAGAATTTCATTTGGCGTCTATATTTCCATCTTTTTTCCTTACACTTGGTTTTTTTTTCTTTGTTTATTCATTCCACAAGTTATTACAACTATGAATGTTTTAAAATTACAAAAAAAGTATCCAGTATTGGATCAATCTGATTTATTCAGTATTATTGAAGATTTCCGTGCAATTGATTTAGATGATAAGGGATGGGTCGAAAAAAAAGATGTCATTAATGCCGTTTCTAAAAAGGGGGAATACTCTTATGATCAAGCAAGAGAGACTTTAAAACAAGTTGATGTTGATGCATCTGGCCATGTTGAATTGGATGATTATGTGCAATTGATGGCTATATTGAAAGAAGATTCCTCATCTGCTACCCCACCTCCACCATCATCGACAATTTCTGGAAACTCCGCCACATCACCTTCTGTTGTTTCACCTAAATTTAAGAAACCACCACCACCTATCCCAACTGCCAATAGCAAGAACAAAACTTTCCTTGGGGGTAAAACATCAGGTACCACACATACTATTAACGATGAAGAAAGAACTGAATTTACAAGACACATTAACTCTGTTTTAGCAGGTGATCCAGAAATTGGCGATAGATTACCATTTGATACTGAGACTTTCCAAATTTTTGATGAATGTAGAGATGGTTTGGTATTATCCAAATTGATCAATGATTCTGTGCCAGACACAATTGATACAAGAGTTTTAAATTTACCTAAACCTAAAAAGACTTTAAACAATTTCCAAATGTCAGAAAATGCCAATATTGTCATTAACTCAGCAAAAGCTATTGGGTGTGTTGTTGTCAATGTTCATTCAGAAGATATAATTGATGGGAAAGAACATTTAATTCTTGGTTTGATTTGGCAAATTATCAGAAGAGGATTATTGTCTAAAGTTGACATTAAATACCACCCAGAATTGTATCGTTTATTAGAAGACGATGAAACTTTGGAACAATTTTTACGTTTACCACCAGAACAAATTTTGTTGCGTTGGTTCAATTATCATTTGAAAAATGCTGGGTCACAAAGAAGAGTTACCAATTTCTCTAAAGATGTCAGTGATGGGGAAAACTATACTGTATTATTACATCAATTACAACCAGAATATTGTGATTTATCCCCATTAAAGACAAGTGATTTGTTGACTAGAGCTGAACAAGTTTTAACTAATGCCGATAAAATTGGATGCAGAAAATATTTAACACCAAATTCATTAGTTTCCGGTAATCCAAAATTAAACTTGGCCTTTGTGGCTCATTTGTTCAATACTCATCCTGGTTTACAACCAATTGAAGAACACGAAAATATTGAAATTGAAGAATTCGACGCCGAAGGAGAAAGAGAAGCCAGAGTATTCACCTTGTGGTTGAACTCATTGGATGTTGATCCGCCAGTGGTGTCACTTTTCGAAGATTTAAAGGATGGGTTAGTTTTATTGCAAGCATACGATAAAGTTCTTCCTGGATCTGTGTCTTGGAAACATGTAAACAAGAAAAACAATGGAGAAGTATCACGTTTCAAGGCATTGGAAAACACAAATTACGGGGTTGAAATTGGTAAAGCCAATGGATTTTCACTTGTTGGAATTGAAGGATCAGACATTGTTGATGGTAATAAATTATTGACATTGGGGTTAGTTTGGCAATTAATGAGACGTAATATCGTTAATACTTTAGCTGATTTAGGCAAAGGTGGTCACAATCTTTCTGATGCCGATATTTTGAAATGGGCTAACCAACAAGTTTCCAAGGGAGGTAAATCTTCTAACGTTAGATCTTTTAGTGACTCTTCATTATCAAATGGTGTATTCTTATTGGATGTGCTCAATGGATTAAAACCTGGTTATGTTGATTATGATTTGGTTTACACCGGTAACAGTGACGAAGAGAAATATGCAAATGCCAAATTGGCCATTTCTATTGCAAGAAAATTAGGAGCTTTGATCTGGTTAGTTCCAGAAGATATCAATGAAGTCAGAAGTAGATTGATTTTGTCTTTTGTCGGAAGTTTAATGGCTGTTTCAGAAAAATAAGCAGAAGTTACATCCAGATGAAATTGCAATTCTACTATGTGTATTATCATTACTTTTATATGTCTCACTTTATAGTATTATTAGTAGTATTATATCAATAAGCCCTTTTTATAAGAGATCTGTAAAACAATAATACTCAAAGAAAGCACGACATTTATATTTTATACTTTGTCGTTGCGACATTTCTAATTCTTTTTCGCAATTTTTTTGTTGATTCTAATTTTTTTCCCCCTTCCATCCAATTAAAACACCTCGAATATTCATCAATAATTATATTACTCAATAAGAAGAAAACATATCATTTGTGCTTCTCTTCCAACACACATACACACAGAAATGTCTTCTCCAATATTACCATTTACTGAAGCCAACTCCAAAAGAGTCACTTCATTATTCAGACAAGCTTTAAGAACCGCATATGATCATTCAATGAGATGGGATGTTTATAGAGATGCCACCATAAATATCAGACGACAATTTGAAGCCAATAAACATATTTCTAGTCAACAAGAATTAGAAGCTGTGATTAATAAGACTAAAGCTAAATTGGCTGAATGGAAACATCCTGACCCATATATTCCACCATGCAGACCAGGTGGTACTAAATACCAAAGAAATATCCCTGTCGCCAGAGAACCACTTGTACCAGGTGATTGGTAGAATTGGTGAAATTGCATTAATAATGATGACTATCCATAGAAACATCTATTGAAACAGAAATGTACTTGATTTTCCTTATGTATCATATATAATTATATATATATATATTCAAATGAATAAATAAAGAACTAAAACAGTACGTACAGACTTTTAAATGTTTTCCTAATTGTAGACAACCAAATATTTTTTAGTATATCAATGTATCATCATTTTCAATATCAATTGTCCCTTTCCAATGTTTTAGTAAGATTTGTATAGAAACATTAGCGGCAGCAGCACCAATTTGCCCCACCATGGAGAAATATTTGAGTAATAAATGTCTTTGTTCAAGTTTCGTGGTACTTAACCCCGTCACCAATAATGGCCATTGAATCATTAATAACAAATATGGAGAAGCATGTTGTTGTACATCAGAAAACTGATTGAGATAATGTATAAATTGTATGACTTTATCAACTAACCCAGAAACATCAATGACGAAAAATCTTGTTAAAATCATGATTAATGACGATAATACATAAGATTGATGAGAAATATCTTGCCAACTAATCCAATAACTAGCATTATTTATTCTTAGTTCTTCAATTGGTAATCCAGGCACGTATCTTGTCAATTCATTTTCAGCAATCACTCCTCGTGAATCAATATATACAATGTTTGCTTGATTATAGAAATCTGAAAGCAATTTGACGTAACTCATGGTATCAATGTACATATTCAATCTTTTTTTATTCAAAATTTTAAGTAAATCTCGGAAACAAGCAAGACATGTATTATCGTACCCCATCAATATATTGAATCCTTGATCACTAATAATACCCAAGTCTCTCAACACTTCAATCTCAAATTCATTCCCAGGAGTAACCAATTGATCAATTTCGGCATCGGTTTGTAAAGTTCCACCTAAATTGGTACTCAATCCAGCTAATATTTCAATTGAAACAAACCAATATTTACAAAATACAAATTTCTTAGAAACATTTTGATTGATGGCTTTTAATAATAAGCTTTTAGCCCCCATTAAATGAGGTCGCCATTTTTGAGTTTGTGAAGTAGCAGTAGCAGCCGTCAATAACAATAAAGTTAAAAGAACTGCTTCAATATTAGCATTAATATCAGTTTCTCTTGCCGGTTCTAATAATTTTAGACATTTAGATAAATATGCCCCATATGCTCGTTCATCTTCGGGACGTTTATATTTAAGATAACAAGTATTAGCACCTTCTGCTAATATTGCTGCCAATAAGAATGGTTCAGTAGCTGCTGTTTGTAAAATTATATCTCTTGCTGGATTTGAAGTTTTCTTCGTTTTCGTATCATATGCTTGAAATGGTTCTATAATCTGGGCAAAATTATTATAAAATTCTTCCCAATATAATTGTTCATGTTTCCGTGGTAATTTAATATAGTCAATGGGGACATTTTTCGTGATTTGTTCGACTATTATAGGTTCATTTAGGAAATCAAATTGGAAATCTTCTTCTAATATGGGGATATTAGATACTTCTATAATATCGGAAACTAAATTATTCAAATCGGCAGTTAAAACATTCAAATCAGCACCATTTAAGAAATCATTACTATTGATTAAATTTTCAATGTTTAATGGTGATGGCTTAATCACTGATTGAGTTTGTGGTTTTATTCTCCTTGGGATATCATATTGTACTGGTAAAAATTGAGTTGATTTACCCATATTTTCAATTTCTTCTTTAATCAATCGTCTTGATATTCGAAGTACTTTTTCACCAGCTAATGGATAAGAACATTGTTTGCCTAGTCGAACACACGTGGAACAATATGGTTTCTCTTCAGGACATCGGATTTTCCTTCGTTTACATTCTCGACATCCATTGCGGCTATAACTTTTACGAACTCTCGGAGGAAGTGGAGGTTGATCCAGTGGAGAATTAACACCCGAAGAAGACGCGGTAGCAGGTGATAAAGAAGATGGTGATTGTGACATGACGAAGTCAGTACTTGGTTTATGAATAGTTGTAGTGGTTGGGATGATAGTTGGTTGATTGAGATGTGATGAAAAAAAAAATGCAACGCTGTGATGTGGATAATCAAAACAAAAAGGCTGATATAGATTGAGACAGTAAAGAGATAAAGAAAAAAGAGAATTGTGTTAACAATGAGAAGTAGAAGAATAAGACCAAAAAGTATGGAACTCAGGAACAACAAACAAAACAAAACAAAGCAGAACAAAGCTTTAGCCAAGTAAAACAAAAACAAATAAACAATTCTGTTTTCTTATCACTTGACTACATTTACACATAAATTATACAAATATACAAATAACTAATAATTACACCTATACTTTTTCAAAATACAATTTCCATTGCCTTAATAAAAATGACCTTATCAATATCATATATACTTGAAATGATACAATTGAGTATCCTATTTGTATTTGAACAACTTCGAAGAATAACCGTTCCAAATCCCGAAAAGTATACTCCTCAAATAGAAAGTAATAAGATTGCCACTCCATTAACATTACCGACTCCCGATACATCAATTGATGAAGGTGTTGTTAACCAAGACAGTTTTGTGAATACCATTATTTTATATGCTTGTATTGTAGTGGTATTTTCAGTTGGTTTAGTTTCAGTTCTAAAGAGGGAACCACATAGAGTAGCTGAAATGGAGTTACGAGTACAACTTCCTCCGTCAACAGCGCTGTCAATAGTGACGTCTTCACCATCATCATTAGCGGCACCAATACCAGAACCATTAATCAAAACTCCGACATTTGAAACAATACTACCGGAAATATTCGAATTCCCTCCTCTCGAAAGAACTCCATCTATCACTAGTTCCAATTATTCTTTAAATTCAACTATAGATACTACTAGAGATTTTAAATGCACTTATCGTGGAGAGTCGCCAGCGTTACATTTATTGAACTTTTCTGCTAATTCACCTAGCAGATCAACCATTGTGTCACAAGTAGTATCTGAAGAAACAGTCAATGCTTCTTTCACAGCTTCAGATTCTTCTTCTGACAGTTTAAGAAGATTGAAATCATAATTTGAACAAAGTGCAAACCAATGTTGTTGTTGTTGTTAAGTATTGGTGTCTGAAACAAGTTATCATTATATGCAGGTATTTTATATGTGTTGTGGGTTTTTGTGTCATATATAAATGCAGAAAGAGAACAGTCGCAATGAGAAGAAGTTGAAGAAGGAAGAAGGAAGAAGAAAGAGAAAAAATTTGAGAAGAGGTTGGAAAAAATAAAATTTAAAAAAACTCATCACATTGATTTCTATCCTTTAATTTTCATTATAAATACACCCACACACACAGACACATATTAAACAATGCCTAGATCAAAACGTTCGAAACTTGTTACTTTAGCACAGACTGAAAAGAAGGGGAAAGAAAACAAGACTCGTTTATTTGATGAAGTTAGATCTGCATTAGATACTTTTAAATATATATGGGTTTTACAATTTGATGATATTAGAACTCCAGTATTACAAGATGTTAGAAATGATTGGGTTGGATCAAAATTGATTTTAGGTAAAAGAAAAGTATTACAAAAGGCATTAGGTGAAACCATTGAAGAAGAATATAAAGACAATTTACATCAATTATCTAAATTATGTGAAGGTTTACCAGGATTATTATTTACTGATGAATCACCAGAAACTGTTGAAGCTTATTTCAAAGCATATTCCAAACAAGATTATTCTAGAGCCAAATCTAGAGCACCAATAGATTTTACTATACCTGCAGGGATTGTTTATTCTAGAGGTGGACAAATTTCCATAGAAGAAGATGTTCCAATGTCACATTCTTTAGAAGAAACTTTAAGAAACAAATTAAAAGTTCCAACTAAAATCAAAGCCGGTAAAATTATTCTTGAAGAACCTTATGTTGTTTGTAATAAAGGTGATGTTTTAGATACTAGACAAGCTTTGTTATTGAAACAATTTGGTGTTGCTGCGAGTGAATTTAAAATTCCTATTCTTGGTTATTATGATGGAGAAGTACATAAATATGATAATTAATAAGAAGTATAAAAAAAATTTCAGCAATACAAAATGTTAGTTTTATTTGAGGAATTATATTAGGAGACCTAAAGATAGAAATAGATCTTAAGTTAAACAACCTACTATTATAGATATTAATGGGAGTGGTAGTGCATGTTATTGACAAGTACAATAGTAACAAAACACATAAACCTACAGTAATCCAATTCATTTTTTATTCTATTATTCAATTTTCAGGATTGAAACAGATATTTTGTATTATGTAATATACGAATTACAATCAAAAAAAGTAAAACAAAGACAAGGGTTATTAACTCGTGAACCTTCAAACAAAATGTAGCATTTAAATACTCGGCACAGTTGTAAACAATATTTATTGCAACCTTTGGAGTATCATATATTTAATGCTATTTGTAAGATTATCCATATACATCCATTTACCAATTGGTATCGATTTCTTCTGGTTTTCTGATTTGAACAAAAAACAAATAAGCATCACCTTGGCCAATATTTCTTAAGGAATATTCATTACCTTCCGGTATTTGTACTTTACAACCTTTAGTAACAACAAACATATTTTCATTCAATGTCACTTGAATCAATCCTTTCATCACATTAAACATATATGTACTACCCGTCACTGTAACTGGTGGTTTAAATCCATCTGAAGGTAATTGTAACATCCCACCAGCAAAAAAACTTTTATCTTCATCAAATAATGATGCCACTAAATAATTATCATCAGTGGGTTTCACATAATTCCCACCTTTATGATTATAGGCAATTTTACGTAATTTGAATTCCCCATTATCGTTAACTTCCAACAGTAGATTATCTTCTTTAAACCATTCTGAACCAGATATTTCTGGATCTGATTCATAATCATAATCAGTGGGGGCACTAGTGGTGGTTTGTTTATAGGTTCGTTTTCGATTCAGTCTTGTTTTAGTAGACCCAGCTGCTCCCGTTCTAGTATTTGGTGATCCTGAATTATCAACAGATTCATTATCTGGTATGTGTACCACTTCTTTAATCAGTTGTAATGGGATATTATGTATATCTCTAGCTAGCGTGGTATCTTGTTCATCATCATAATCTAAATCCTTAGAATAGATGATTCGTTCATTTCTCCAAAATGCTAATGGTTTGATTCTTGTACGTTTAGATCTCCTTAATCCATTAGGATTATCTGGTGGTGGTGATGGTAATGGTGATTCTTTAATGATTTTTCTTCGGGTCTTGTTGTTATTACTTGATGGTTGTGAATAATCATTGAAAGTTGAATCAACCATTGAATCTTCAATTGAATCCTGTTGTGATTCACCATAATCCCTATCATTATCTTCATCGTCGTCATCATAGTATTCGGTGACACTACTTGTGTTTACTGAATCAAAACTCGACGGTAGTCTTTTGGTTTTACCTAATGCCATTTTTTTAGTAAATGAAGAAGCAGCTTTAGTAGATTTGGTATTGGTATTGTTTGTAGTGGAAGCCTTAGCTTTCGTTTTTGCTTTTGACTTTGTCTTTGGCACTGGTGGAGGTGGGGATGGTTGTTTATCTTCTTCAGTTATATCACCATAATCTTCCTCCACATCAAACTGATTATAATCATAGTCTTGCTCCGGTAATGGAGAACGCAACGGTGATTGTTGAGTTGTCACTGGGGATTTCTTATTCGACACTGATGACGCGGTTACCGTAGCTGATGAAGATGAAGTTGATGGTAAATTAAATGTTTCGTCATCTTCTTGATTGAAATTGATTTTACGTGCGATATTATTAAATGGTTGACTAATGGTTGATTTATAGTTGGACACTTCTTCTCCTCGCAGTAATGCTATTGTCAGTTTCTGTCCTTTCAGCTTGTTTATCCCATCATCATCGTCATCTTCGAAAAAGTCATCCACGTCTTCCATACCATATTTATCAGTTTTCAAATTTGTTTTAGGTCTGATACCCGTCTTTCTAGATTGTCCACCAAGGTTGGATAAATACATAGTTTATAGTCTATATTGATGTAGTTTCACAAATTGGTTCCCCTAATATTAAAAGGTGACTAACTACGAGTAGGTGGTATAAGTGTTAAGATCTCGTAAGTATTGTTTTGATTTTCCTTTCTTCTTACCTCTTCTTCTTTTTTTCCGTCCGTGATGAATTTGAAGAAACCGCGCACAGGACAAAAAAAAACGTGACGCAAAACATTAATAGAGGATGAATGAAACGTGACTTGTTTACTTTTACACACACACACGAACACATAAACGCGTAAATAACTTTTACTGAGGCACACACCCGCATATATATAAACACAAAAGACAACCAATAGTTTGTTAGTTGTTGGTTGCAAATAACAAACCAATATCTTTATATTGAGATTTGATAACCAATAATCAACCCATCATTATATGTAACATATAAATTATATATAGGTTTCTCTAATGTTCTTTTTCTTACACTTAATCCAATAATAGTTCTATATCCATGATAACCTAATGATAACGACAATGCGTTTGGGAAAATATGTTCTTGTCTCATACCATAAACCCCTTGATATGAACATAATCTCATAATTGTTATCAATCCTTGTTGGGTAGCAGCTATAAAACACAGAAGTTCAGGTACAACCATGCTAATGGATATTCGATTGGTGAACTTACTTTCTTCATTAAATGGTATTGCTAAATCAAATATTTTCAGGGTTGAACAATTACAGAAAAGTGAAGGGAACCTAAACATTGACAACTTCTTAGCAGTAGACACTAGCAAAAATTCATCACTAGACCCATTCACTAATTCTTTATGTATTCTTCTGTATTCATCATCAACGGTAGTTGGTTTACAATTAGTGGTAGTACTGGTATTGTTGTGACAATTATCTTCCAATCGAGACTCAAAATTAACCGTCTTACTAGGGAAAAATTGAAATTTACCACTCAGAGCATTAAGCAATCGTGTTTCATACCTTATACGGTTCAATTCACGTGACTCGTCGATACTATCGTCACCAAATACATCTTTAAGTGACCCAACTGGCAAAAACCATTTAGAGCTCATGGGTTTAACTGTCCAGCAGTCCTCACTCAATACAACTCTTGAAATACATAATGGTTCAGCGAATTTTACTCGTCTAAATTTCTTCAGCTTTAATTGAGCCAATTCATGAGAATCTATTCCATTTCGATTCTCCAATTGTTCCATTGTTGCATCAACATAATAATAAGGTTCTTTTCTGAAATATTCAAATTCCTCTTTATTTAAAGGCCCTAATGCTATTGCAAAATTAAATTCAAACACAATGATTTCTCCTGATATAGACACACATGACACCTGTACTGTATGTCGCTCTCCTTTTTGAGTATATGACACAATGGAGATATCTGGAATATTATGTAAAATTTGATGAGACTTAATATTATAGAATCTTTCATCTACTGGGTGATAATACAATAGAACAACACTCTGTGAGTTATCAGAAGCTACTAGAATATTGTGTCCATTATAAGTTTTGAAATCTAGACCCCATAATGAAGCCTCTGTTTTGATTCTAAAATCCGGTTTAACAATGGTAGGTGTTGCCACTGATGATGACGCTGTAGAAGATAACGTGACTGTTGCCACTGGATTTTCAGTCTCTTGATCATTGTCATTACTCTGCGGTTTCTTTGAGTTTCCAAATTTTTTCACTAAGTTGATTATTGTTTCAGTGTACCATATAAACAAGGTACCATCATCAGAACATACCCCCAAAACTTGCTTGTTATTGAAATTACCAGTCTTCAAATAATTGATAGTATGGGGAAAATATGGCCATGTAGATATTAGTCTATCAGTGCTTGAGGTGTACATTGGACGTGTGTCTATTCGAAGCAATTGTTTGGATGGTAAGTTGGTTAGTCCATCAAAACCAAAAACTATTAGTTCAGAATTCAATCCTAACACTAGATACTCAACCATACCATCAGAAATAATTGTTGATAGGTTATTTTTAAATTTCCGGAAATCTTCAGCAAATAATTTTTTGATACCAAAATGTTTTAGCTTCAAAGAATTAACAAATTTATCAGAAGGTGATTTATGCAAAATCTTGGAATAATCAGAAGTATCCATAGCCGTATAGTTGACATGTTTGAAATCTTGACTTGGAATTTTGAATTCAAATCTATCTTTATACAGTTCCTCGGGTATCACACTTTCAATCAGTGTAGTGGTAGATTGTGCTGCCACATATTCATATGATTTATCAATTTCATTATTACATCGATCTGAAATGATAAAGTTATGATTCCTTCCACCACCAAAACTTTCACTCCTGGTATTATAAAAACTATCAAAATCATCATCAATCTCATTATTTATTTGAATTATCCCTAATGGTTCATCTTCAATTATCACTTCATCATCAGAATCAGAAAAATGTACTTCGTTTTCATTTCGAATATTACTCATTATAGTACTAATACGGACATTTCCATCACTTGTAGCTCTGCTACGGATTGTATCTGTCAGACGACGATGTTGTTTCCTGATCCGTTGAATCCCTCGTGATTGAAGAAATTGTTGAAATGCTTCCATGGGATGTCAGTGCTAAACGATACAATCCGGTTCGATAAGGTAAATAGTGTGATGAAAATATATTGAAACTAGGAATTAGGCGAAAAAAAATTCAAACAACGGTGTTGATAAAGGAATTTGATAATTGGTTAAAATTTGGTTGATTAAAAGATAAGAAGTTTAAAACATTTGGAGATCAGGCGGGTAAAAAAAGTTGGAGAAATAATAAAACATTATCGTGTGACCTATCACGTGACTATTTTTTTTGAATGTCAAGTTTTTTAGCGGGTTCCTTAAGCAATTTTCAAGTATGAAATAGATACTAAACAATCCATTCATGGACATGTTTACATCTGAATTATATTTAAATAAAACTGTATATGTACTTGTTTGCTTGTAAACTATGAAATTTTGACGCAGGTACCAGATGGCCTAATAACGATTGTCAAAACTGCAATCTAATTGTAGTAAAGTCAGTTATTGCCTTATCCGTTTATTTTTGAGATTTCAATGTCATTTTTGAATGTACTTCTTAGTCTTTCCAAGAAATTTATACTGCAAGTGTCAAAAGGATACAAGTACAATTTAAGTTTATGTGAGTGATGCCAACCAATGCCACACTTTACTAGGATGAGTGAAGAAAAAAAAGGAAAGCAATTTGCTTAACTCCAAACACAACTCAATTACTCATCAGTCTAACAACTATTTAATATTTTTAACTATTCTAGGTGTATTTATCTATACTCATTTGAATTATAAAGCCCAAAACAGATACAACTTGTAACAATGGTGCACGCTGATTATTCAAATCTCAAATCTGGAGACTTTTCCAAAGAAGAAACCCTCCAACACGTTCTAGATTCCTACAAAGCATTAGAAACCGACAATTGGGTAGCAAACTTATCCAATTGCTCATCATTATTATGGCATGCGTACAAATCATTAAATATTAACGTCAATTGGACTGGATTTTACCTTACAGTTGAAAACAAAAACGAAGGTCAAACCTCACCTACTGAATTAATTTTGGGCCCATTTCAAGGTAAAGTTGCATGTCAGTTGATTAAATTTGGTCATGGTGTTTGTGGAACTGCTGCGTCGAAAAAATTGACACAACTAGTACCTGATGTAGAAAAATTCCCTGGTCATATTGCCTGTGATGGAGAAACCAAAAGTGAAATAGTTGTTCCTATTGTGAAAAATGGTGAAACCAAGGGAGTAATTGATTTGGATTGTTTAGATCTTGAAGGGTTTGATAAAGTCGATCAAAAATATTTGGAAAAATTAGCTGAATTAATTGCTCAATCTTTGTAATGTTAAACAAGAATTCAACATTGTTGAATTGGGTATAATGGATTAAGAGTGTCATTGAAATTACAATTACAGTATTTGTATTAGAGCTGTAGCTTCAAGTAACATATAAACCTTTACCATCTTTACAAAAATGTAGCAAAAAGTAGTAAATGCAATTTTCATAATATTTGTGATATATATAGACATAAATTATACTTGTAAAATTGACAAAAAAATGAAGTCAAACATTAAATGAGCTAAGATATTCTTCACTCGTTCTTAATTTCATAATAATTATCATCTTCTCTTGTTTTATACTTTAGTAACTCTATTTCATAATCAAACTTTTTGCCTTTGTATTGTTCCAAGAACCTATCGAACAAAAATTTCAAAACAAATTGATTATCTTCTAAACTGTTACCTTCAAGAACTTGTTTGAGGGCTAAGATTTTAACAGTATTCAGCAATGCAAGACTATAACCACGGGAAAGTGCATCATTCATAAGACATCTGGCACAACATGAATACCTTTTCATTTCATTGAAAGCATCAAGTATGACAGTATTGCAATTTTGACACACCCTTGCATCTCTTTGTAAAAATGGTGGAAGTGGAGGGGGTTGGAACGCAGGATATGGCGTTGGATGTCCCTGTAATCGAATCATTTCACATACGTAATTGAATGGTCTTACAGTAAATTGGGATAAATACGCATCTTGTTCCAAAAACATAGTCCTCAATTGGAAAGATGAATAGTCTTTCCATTCGTAAACTTGTTTTAAAGCATATAGTTTTATTGAACCAAATACTGTATTACCCCGTTTCTTTAACAAAGCTTCTTTTAAAGTACATTTGGGACAACAAGGTAATCGCGTCGCTAAAAATGGTTCATCAAATTCTCGTACTTCTTGACAAATTGAACAAATTCTTGGGTTTACAATGTTTCCTGTTGTAACTTGCCCACTTAAAATTGGTGGATGATTTGGTAATGTGCTTCGCAGTATTAAGCTATTTTGTATTGTATGATAGCCTTGTGTTGTCGTATTGTTTATACTAGCTATCAACCTATCGATATCTGAATTCTGTGGGGTATGATTTGCGACATTGGTTGGTTGTGATGGAGTTGAACCCGAGGAAGAACTCAATTCAATAGGAGCAGAATATGAGGTTGGAGCTGGGGTAATAGATACTTGACGGATTTCCTGAATGGAACTATTCAGAGAAGTGCTTGTACTTCCAAGAGCTATCGTCCCAGTATGTGTAATGTTTTGCTTGTCGCCTCTTTGTGTGGAGCCGTCCCCCTTGATATGACTATTTTCAGTTCCAGGCTCAACCTTAACACTACTGTCACTTTTATTTGGAGGTCCGGTTTGATCAATTTTGTCACTATTATCTTTACGGACATCATCAGTTCCTGGGTGGTCTTGATTGTCACGTTCGTTGTTGACACGATTATTAGTATTTTCTTTTGGAGCTTCCACGTTAATTTGCGGACTATTGTCGTTTGTATCAATATCTATATTTATATCAACATTCTCATTGTTATTACTACCCCCTATTATATTGCCACTCTCTTCTTGCTCGTCACTTATCTCAGGGTTGTTCTCATTACTATGACCAGTATCATTTTCATAAGCATTTTTTTCTATCTTTATATCACCTTCGGCATGTTTTTCCACAGTATTTACGACTTCGTCAACAATATCGATATTCTCGTTTGAAGAGGTATTCTTATCAGTACCATTATGCTGGTCGCTTTGGTTTTCATTTTGGTGATACGAATCTTCTTGAATAGATGCATTCTCTTGGTTCACAATGTCTTCCTGAATGGGTGAATTTTCTGAATGAGGTGAGTTTACTATATTGGAAGAATCTTCCTGTTGGGGAGTTTCTTCTCTCCGTTGTGGTCTATCAGCCAGTATCATAATTCCATTATTAGTTTCAACATCCTCTAAATCTGTCGAACCTCGTCTATTCGAAGTGGTTGCTGAGATGACTGGCGAATTGACGGGCGAACTGACGGGTGAATTGAAATTTATATTCGCACTCTGTTGTGATTCAGGTGGTTGAATTTGGCTGCTTACAACTGCTCTCAATTTCTCTAACTCCGTCGGATAATCAAATTTTCGTGAACCGAGATCTGCCAAGTAAGAATCTTGTTCCATTGCAAGTTTAATTAATTTTTCATGTTTATCATATTCTTGGGTCATTTGATAAAATCCATATAATTTCATAAACTTGGATAAATTTTGCAAGTTATTTTTTTGCAATCTACTCTTAATAATACATCGTGGACATGTTGAGTAAGATGAGCACTCGAGAGGCATATCACTTGGTTTTGGTTGTTTACAATGTCTGCATCGTTTGATTGGTGATAAACTAGTTTGTATCACTGGATTTATAGCCAGTGGCGTATTATCTATCAAAGTGGAGGTTTTTGGACTATTTGATTGTACAGTAGATTCTGAAGGTGTGGCTTGCCTTGAATGTTGAACTGGAGATGGTGTTTTCTCCTGTTCTGGTAAATTGCTTGTTGAAGGTGTGGAAGCTCTCGTGTCAATGGAAGTAGCATTCATATCAGTATTGGGAGATTGACGTATTGGCAAATTGATAGAACCTAAATTCTTCTGTAAATTCTGAACTATAGAATGCAATTGTGCATCATTTGTGCGTTCATTATGAGCTGGTTTTTCAATTCTACTTGGTTTTAATTTGTATGTGTGACCGGTAAATCTGGTTTCCTGTGATTTTGGCTTCTCCGCAGTGGCAGTGTCGGGTGCTAAAAGACTGGTTGGACTTTTCACTGTTGAAGACGGTTGATCCGGAATAGGGGCATCTCCATTTGACGGAGAGATGTCGTGACTTGGTACGGAAGAACTGCTACTTGAACTCGATTTCGAAGGCTTAGTAACAGTTGGTGTGCCAGATTCAGTAGCAACAGTATTTGGATTCTCTAATGTAATATTGGCCGATAAAGGGGTGTCATTTGTACCTGTTTCGTGTTCTTCGTTATTTTGAGATACAATCAGGTGTGGCTTGTTATTATTATCAACATCGTTCATTACCACATCTTCGTTATTATCATTTTCTGTCACTTTAGGAGAAGTGTCTTTATTGTGGGTATCAATATTAGGCTCTCTATCTTGATTATCTTGTGGAAGTTGCTCATCAGCCAAACCACCCGTTTTATCAGAAACTTCCGTCGCCGCTTCATTATTCTCAGTATCTGAAGATGAGCTGCTACTAGTACTAGTCACTTCAAGCTGTAATAATTCTTCTTGAGCCTCATTGGAGTTTTCCAATCTTTCAATTTCACGAAGACACAATCTTGATGAGATGGCTTTTTTGCTACTGAAAATAAACTTAATTTGACGGTCGTTTAACAAAAAGTTTTTCACTTGTAAGTATTCTTTCAGTTTATGAGACGAAGTTAATTGTTTTAACGCATAAAGTTTAGTTATAATATGGAATTTGTTTGTTATGAATTTTCGTAGTTTCCGTTCGATACTTGTACTTTTTAAATTTGATTTTGACCTCATTCTTGAAGTTATGTATTGTTTGTAGGCCTTATAATATCTTGACATTCTGCATATCGGACACAACACGTGTGATCTATCATCTTGTGGCTCGTCATCTAAACGTTTTTGCGTGCAACCAATACATTCTTTAAACATTTGTGATGGTATAAATAAGAATGAGTGTAGAAATGGTACCTTGATAGAACTTGTTTCAATACGTTATCCAATAAGCAGCACTAATTTGGTAGTGTGTTATCTTTGTATATCGGAGTCTTGATTATATAATAATTATGGCAACAATGAGGAAAATAACAACAACAACCAAAAAAAAAAAAGAAAAAGCTGAGCTGGGCGTTTTCCTCGTGTAGAAAAAAAAATTTGTTGATACTTGCGTCGTGGATCGCACGAGATGCCCGCTCCAAAACTCCAGATTCTGTAACCATCACTATTTGTTTTATTTATTTTTGATCAACAGCTGGAGCATTTGAAGGTATTATGAGTATATGGGATATTAGGAATTTTGGATTGTCCTCTGTAGTGGTTCTGATATTGTTATTTTAAGTAAATAAATGCTTGCTTGATTGAACAACATACCTCAATATCCGTAATCATCCTTTCTTATTAATTCTTATAGTTTTACCATTTTCAGCCACTGACATCGGAATTGGATGATTGATTTAATTATCATATTATATTAAACAATTGTTAGAGTTGTCCTCAGTATTTTTCTGGAGTTATCAATTTGACCTCCAAAAGTAGAAACGTGTGCAGACTTAATACCAGAGGACTATCGTTGATCTTTGTAGATAACGCCATATGCGTTCAATAGTACGCGTGGTTTGGTATTGACTAAAAGAATTGAAAAATAGTAATCTTAAGCTTTATAAGTACTCAATATTACTTAAACTTGTGTTCAAGATTTATATTTGTATTAGCAACACTGATTTGTTAGATCTACAGATCGAACAGATATTACAGTATCATGTACAACTATTTGGCCAACAAAAGTTTGGACTCGTGTTTATCAGAAAACACGCTCATTAGACAAAAGCAGTCTACTCCACTTCTTTAGAGTGATGCTTTGGTTCAACAAAACAATATAAAATCAAGACGCGTTCAAAATAAATTGAATCATCATCTAAAAGATGTACAATCCGGCTAGAATGAACATAAAGTAGAGCTTTTATTTATTTTTGTGGTGTCACCCTAAATTTCGATTCAACTAAATCTTATTTCCCATTTTGGTAGGGGGGTTTAGTGATGTTGTTTTAGTTTAATTTGAAATCACTTTTGGTTCTTTTGTCTCAAAAATCCGTGTTTGGAGCAATTAAGTGTTTCCAAATATCTAAAACACGTAAGGCAAAGTCTAATGAAGTCGTGGCTCATAGTTTCGTCCTCTGTTATTGTTAATGAAGTATCAAGGTGTATAGCACAAAACTAGTAGGAACAAAGAACGGAATTGTTTCACTACTATTTTTCGTTTTGACATTTGTCACTTTTACATATCTATTGATGTATTTGTCTAGTGTCGTGACTTGATCTTGTCAATACTTTTCTGTTTTGTATTACTATGAGCTGATTGAATCATTAGTATTCGTAAATCCTTTCTCAATGCCCCCAAATAGTTGTTTGCTGTTGAAGTCGGCTTTTAATTTGTTGAACATAATTGCGATTTTGTGATTATATCTAAATTATTGTCATGTGACTTTAACACACCAACAAACCAATGCTAAACTGTTGATTTTTTTTTCTTGGCATTCTATATTGCTTTATCTTGCATCGAGGCAGCAAGCATTTTATCGGGACGGTATTGCTCCGATGTACAATGTTTCGTTGTCGAATGTATAACTAACATTGTACTTTCATTGTTACTTCACTATTGGATTTAAACTATACTCTCAAAATACCAGGCAATCATCTAAACTTTAAAAAAATGCCCTAAAAACATCATCTTTAAATTTAAAACATTTTACAAAGTTAATGAAAAAGGCGATGCCGTGTGTATTTTGGCTAACCCCTGTATTGTTTTCCAAATTCTTTAAGGCACAATTATCACTTCTATTGTAGTCAAGTTTGCTATATTTGTCACGTTCGCCTCAAACAAGGCTTTTTATTTACAATTCCCTTTTTTTTCACTTTGATTTCCCCTTGTATTATTTCGGTTAAACTTTACTTAATTAAAGCTCCCCAAATAAACGGAGTTTAGAAACGGCGAATCTCGAAACGGCGACATCATAATTGATTAATAACCAGCTTACAAAACATGTAAGCTTACGTTTCTTTTTTTAGAATCCTAGCTAACTGATCTTTAAATCTCGTGTGCGACCTAACTTGAAATGGAATTAGATATTCAAATCCCATTGGTCAGAGTTTTCCGTGTTTAGTTAATATGCATATATAAATGTTTAAACTATATGGTAGTTTGTATGGTTTTTTTTATAGGAGAGTTTCAGGTGTTATGTACGAATTGCAAATTTCTTTATGCATGCATTAAAAAAGGTACCACACAAACTATTGTTCACCAATCGGTCCGATTTTGTGTGTTGCAAAATGCTATCAAACCGCTCTACTACTACAATCTAAAGCAAAAGAAAAAAAAAAGAAATTCACTAAAAATAAAAGTTTTTATTTTTTTTTTCATCTCCGCCAATTTCTTGTTTGGGGTAATTTTTTTCAAAGCATTAGCGGTGGTAGTAGTAGTAGTCGTTAGTTTACAAATATAATAAATGGAATCTTCTGGGTAACATGACATTACATGCTATTACATTGGCTGAAACCTAACAATTATAATACCAACAAGATGAACAAAAAAAGCAGCCAAGAAATACCGCTATCTAGTGCTATATAAAAAACAAGAACCAACCAACTAACTGGCCCATACCAAGATTAGTTCAAGTTTAGAGTTTAATTTTTTAACCTTGTTTACATTATAGTTGTTGTGGCAAAGATATATATAGTCAATTGTTAGTTTTGTGACGGCAATTAATTCAAATTAGTTTTCGTCATCGATTCAATAATTCCTATTTCTTTTTTGCGTGTGTGTGGGTGTAGTTTTTTGTGTGTGTTATATGATTTAGCTAATATTATAATTTATTAACCATCTCACATAGATGGATTATGGCCAGGTAATATTATAATTGCATATATGTAGACAATGTTATCCACCTTGATTCTTCCTTCTTTTCAAAAATTTTCTTCTCTCCTTTTTTTATAGAGTATTTTGATTATACTTCTTTCTTTACTTGAATCTTGATTTATATCAACCGTTGAAGGTTCCATTTTATAACCATGTCGCTCGTTAAATCAATAACATCGGCGAAACTGTCGAACAAATTGATTAAAGTGATCTTATTCACGTTAGTGTTTATAAATTTGATATATTTCACTTCAGTCATTCATAACAATAACAAAGAAAGAATTTCTCTGATTACTTCGAAGTTGACCTCTTCTACTAGTGGCAACAACAATAAACAACAAGAACAACATTTATCAGATGTTGATAATGACAAGCTACTGTCTTCTTCAAACCAACAACAGCAAGATGCACACGAAACTGTTCTTGAAGAGCAAGAAAAGGAACAGCAGACACAACAACAACAATCACTTTCAGATGACGATATCCAGTTCAAAAAATTAGTCGATGCTAAATTGAATTCAGTCAAAAAGAATCAAGGCAAATATTATATGACCAATACCGATTTGCTGGAAACTAAAATCAAAGTCCCAATCAAACAATTTTTGAAAAAATACGAAAGTGCAGAATCATGGATTAATAAAAATGAATTATATTACGATCCAAGATTCACATTATCAATATACTTGAATGAATTGTATATGCAATATCAAGAAATGAGTGATGAACAATTAATTGATGGTAATGATAATCAACATTTAATTGGTGGGAAAATCAATTCCAATGAATTACCGGACATTAGTTTACCATTTAATTGGGTTGATTGGATTGATTTGACTATGCTAAACAAAGAATTCTCAAAACCAATGTATCAAAGACTTAAATGTCAAGATATTCAAGCAAATAGTCATTCAAATCCAGATACATCTTATTTCTGTACTGATAATGAAGATATTAGTGAAGAAACTTTCCAAGAGTTTTTCAAAATGGGATATAAATACAAGACCCAATTCCCAGGGTTTATAATCAATGATCATGAAAGACATGAACATTATTGTGATAATGATTATCGTGTAATGCAAGCCAAAGCATATACCATGACACATTTATTGAACCCACTAAAAGTTATCATTTTAGGTGCTGATAAAAAGGATGGTAATGGTGGTACATTTGAATTTAGTGTTGATAATTCAAAGACTCGTTTAACAAGCAGTAAATTAATTGATAGATATATGGAATCACACGGTTATTACACTCGTAAACAAGATTCAAATATTGATACTGTTCGTAATGGGAAACGATTCTTTTTCGATTCTTCAGAAGATCAAAATGAAGTTCCTGATATTATTGAAATGGATTATTTATCAACTTGGAATCAATTAAATGAAAAAGTTGTTCCTAAATATTTATCACCCAATGAAACTGGATACACCAATTTCTTGCATATGAGAGATAAAAATAGTATAGCTTTAAAAGAATCAAAATTTATGGAACCACCTTCAATTGCATCCCAAATTGAACAATATACTGGGAAACCAGAAAATGAATTGTCTCCACAAGAAAAATTGTATTTAGAAGGATTACAAGAATGTTCTAAATATACTGATGAAAATGAAGTTAGATATTTCCGTATGGCAGTAATTAACCCTGGTGACCCAAGAAACCGTGAAAATGAATGGGGGTGGCATTATGATTGGCGATTCTTTAATGGTGCTTTAAATTATGAAAAACCTGATTGGAATCAACAAGAATTGACTCATCGTACTAATATCATTTTAGATAGATTATTACGTAATTGGTCCAAATTTGCTATGGAAAAGGGGATCATTACCTGGATTATGCATGGTCCATTATTGTCTTGGTATTGGAATGGGTTATTGTTCCCATATGATAATGATATTGATATCCAAATGCCTATTGATGAATTAGTTAATTTGGCTAAAAACTATAATCAAACATTAATAGTTGAAAATCCAAGTGAAGGATACGGGAAATATTTAATTGAAGTCAACACTTATTTCCATAATCGTGGGATTTCAGCTGAACAAAACCATATTGATGCAAGATTCCATGATGTTGATTCAGGGATTTATATTGATATAACTGCATTGAGTAGCTCTAATGCAGAAGTCCCTAAAGAATACAAGCAAGAAAAAACCATTCAATTGATTGATGACTTAACCAAAACAAATTCAAATAAGGAAGGTGCTGGCAACAATGGGAAACAAGTGAACTCCGAAAACCAATTGATTTTCAATGATAGACGTAAACATTTCTATAAAATAGACCAAATTTCTCCCTTGAAATTCTCCATGATGCAAGGAATCCCAGTAATGGTACCTAATGGAATCACCAATCGTTTACAATTTGAATATTCCAAAGGGTTAAAATCTTTAGAATTTGACAATTGGTTTTACATTAAACAACTCAATCTTTGGGTTCAAAAAGATAATATAATACCCATTTTAGAAGATCAAACTAGAACTTCCAACGAAGATATTTTGAAACAAATTCAACCGCCATCATCATTATCTAATGATCAAATTTTGAAATTATTAAATAATGAAGAAATATTACAAGAATATTATTTGACGAGATCGTTGACAAGATTCCATGATTTTGAAAAACAAGTTTTGTTTGATGATAATGGGAATGATAAACCATTAGATCTAGTAAAGTACAAGACTTATAAAAAAGGTTTAAAAATGGTTAAACCTTTAAGAAAAGCATTATATGAATATGAAAATATAGAAAGAATAAAGCATCATCACTAAGGGAGACACGGAAATGTCTATTTTTTTTCCACCTTTGATACACTTCCCTCTATTTTATATACCTGTGAACTAGATTAATATGAAACCAAACTTTAATATATATAATAATAATACTTTAAAAGGAAACTAAATAATCAAGTACATAAAATAACTAAAACAAACTAAAGAAAAATACAAAACACTGTAGAACTGTAGAGAAGTCATATGACTTTGATAAAAAAATTACAAACTAATGATTCGTAATAATTTACAAAAACCCACTTCTTTTCCCATACGAATTTCTTAATCCATGAGAATGATCATGGGCTTGAACATTAGGATCAACGTTTGGGTCAAGACTTGGATCGACATTTGAATCAATAGCACCACCGTTATTACCACCACGATCTTGTTGTTGTTGAGCATCGTGCTCATTACCCTGTGTGTGTTGTAATGCGGCTACAGCAGCTGCAGTGACATTAGGTGATCCTTGAGACGCAACAGCTGCTGCTGCACTAGCTTCAATTGCAGCAATAACTGCAGCATCTGGTTGATCCAATCCATGTGGAGTTTGTTGCGGTTGCTGTTGCAGTTGTTGACTCTGGGTTCGTTGACGTTGTTGAGGTATATGATGAAGCTGCTGTTGCTGTGATTGTTGTTGAGACAACTGACCTAATTGACCTAACAATTCCGAATAGTTTGGTGTTGTTGGCAACCCACTGGCTTGCAATTGCTGTTGCATTTGTTGCTGCAACTGAGCAGCTTGCTGTTGTGCTTGGCTGTTGGCATTGTGTTGTTGTTGTTGTTGTTGCTGTTGTTGCTGTTGTTGCTGTTGCTGCTGTTGCTGCTGTTCTTGTTGAAGAAGATGGTGGTGATGAGGTTTGTTTATTGGCTTTTCAACCAAAGTTCTTGATGTTTTTTGTCTCTTCTTTTTGTTTATTGGATCAGGTGCATGATTATGTTGAGGGTTGATCATCCTCAAAACCCACATTTCGGAAATACGAGAATTCTCTTCATTATGACCAGGTTCATCGGGTTTATTTTTTCTTTTCTGATCCTTTTCATTAGGATACAAATTGGCCACCAAACGATAAGCACATTTGTTTCTCTTGGTGTAAGCAATTCTTTGTCGCTTAGTTGCATCCTTTACTGTAGTTCTAAATGATCCCGATCTTTCACATTGGAAATAAACAGCTTTTGGTTTTGATGAATTAATGACAATTTTACATCTTTCTTCAGGACCTAATTCATTTTTAACAAAATGTACCAATTCGGCTTTACTGTTAAATGTCTTTACAATCTCATTCTCAATGTATCGTGAACGAAGATCTTCATTAGTATCAAATTCATCCGTAGTGAGCGCATCTCTGACATGCTCATGTTGTGACAAATGTGGTTGTGCCAACTGTTGAGAAAGTTGACCCAATTGGTGTAGCTGTTGTTGCTGTTGATAAGCATGTTGTAACTGTTGGTGTTCTCTTTGAGCTTGCGCCTGGGCTTGAGCCTGTGCTTGAGCCTGTGCTTGAGCCTGTCGATATTGTTGTAACTGTTCCTGTTGATGTTGTAATTCTTGTTGTTGCAATTGTTGTTGCCTTCTTTGTAATTCTGCACGGTGTTGTAATTCCGCAGCAGCTGCAGCTGCACTAGCAGAATAACCAACACTATTACTATGATGAAGGGCAGTGTTGGCAAATTGGCTAGGTGAATCACCAGCACTCAAATAACTAGCAACTTGGGGATCATATACGTCTGATGTTGAAGCACCAATCTCGGATTTAATTCCTAGCTGTTGACGTTGTTTCTGTTTAAGTGATGCTGAATTAGTTGGGATATTTAAATCACTTTGGTTCTTATTAGATGACATGATAGATTGTGTTTCTATTTAATCTCAAAGTCCGTATCTTTTGCTTGTTTTTTGGGGGGAGGTGCCTCTCTTTCTTAAATAACAATATGAAACAACCAATATTCTTTATATGTGTATACGTATGTTTATCTTTTTCCAACCTAACTTGTCTTCAAAATTGGTTCAAGTTGACAAACTATCTGGTGTAATTTTTTTTTGTAAACAATAATCCTGCAAATAAAATAAATTATTGTTCCTGAATAGAAATCTCAATGGGAATTGGTTAGGAAATCTCTTTTGGAAACAGGAATTGTTAATATGAAGGAATTAAATAAAAAGTAGAAAAAGAGAGAAAAAGATAGAAGAGTGTTTAATATGAAGGATTTGTTTTTCTTTTTGTATAATACTGAGAATTGTGTGAGATGAACAAAACAAATTCACCATGGAAATTTTTTTCTCTCTCTTTGTTGTTCTTGCTCACCCGATGTTAACTATGGTAGTGTAAAGTTGATCAATAATGTTATATCACGTGGCTGTGTATTTTTCTCTACTGGTACACGCAATTTCTGATTAAACAATTGGTAACCGAAAATAACGTTTGCAAACTATCACCAACTAGACTGAGAGTTTGTTTGTCTACTACTATTATCAACCAGTAAATATAACACACAACGAAAAACAAACAGATATTATTGGAACCACAAATTGTATACCCCCATTATGACAGCAAATATCTTGGATAATAAAACATTTATAGATACTGTATTATCAATACAATCAACTCAAAATGATAAAGAATTACATTGGTATATTATAAATATAATTTTACCCGATTTACCTCAAATCATAGAGACTTTACAGATTTGTTCAAATTTGTTGATGTACAATTCACCACAAGAACCTGATTCCAAACAATGTATTGAAAAAGGTCCATCCATCAAGCTACCTTTGTCTTTAACTAATCAACAAGATTCTGTCAATGGGATAATAACCCGAGATGGGCCATATATCACTGATCTTAATTTGACGGTTAAGAATCATTATTTTAACAAGCATTTCCATAAGTTGCACTTAATAAAGCCAATGGTTTTAGAACAACTTGTTAATGTGCTAAATTTGATTAAGGATTCGATTGCCATACTACAGAATTTACAATCAATAGATAAAGAGTTGACATTATTGTCAGAGAAAGAAGAAAACGAACATACTATCAAACACGATCAATTGATATGTGATTTCAAGAAACTTTTGGTTAATATCCATGATTCAAAGACAAATTTGCAACTTCCATCAGATCCCAACTTGGTTTTCCCCTTGCAGGTAACCGATGGAGAGAATTTTGAACCCCAGTTACTGGATCGTATAGCAGTGGACTTTTATCTTAGTCAAAACCAAGTTTGTATTGATTTGAAAAGTCTTCACAGAATAACAGAAAAGCCATGGTGTGAAATTGATGCTAATGGTAAATCGTTTGTCGACAAATTGAAGGAAGAAATGAAAAACAAGAGACTGTCAATTGGTGATAAATCTACGTCCGACGCAATCAATCAAAATAACAACACCAATATATTTTCTAACATGATGAGTCACCTTCTGTTGAGACACAAGTATGATACAATGGATTATATAACCCGGTGTATCACCTATAATAATATGGTTGTGGTAGTCAATAAGAAGTTTGAAGTATCTACAGAAGATCCAATCTTGATTAGTTGTTTTACAAAGTTAGATTCTTTGGAAAGTATTATCAATGGATACATTTCTAGCTTGAATAGTTTTTCAATGTAAAGTGAAACGACAAGAAAGCCATTAATGCTGTGGTATTTGCGAAATACGTCTCGTTTAAGTTGTGTGGGGTCAACAATTTCACTCTTTTGTAAGAAAAGTGGAGTTTCTGAAATTATTGAAAAGCTTGAAAAGTTCTGACGAAATTGGCAATAATAATGAACTTGCGCTTCAAAATACTTTTTTGTGATCAGTACAAGTTCCATCTGTATGTCTTAATAGAATCGTGAGGTTTCATTTTTGTACACTCTATGTTTTATTTGTAGCTATAGTCGGAATAATATAATCAAAACAAATTAACAAAGCTAAAATGATTTAACCATCAAGGTTGTTTTTGGTGATAATGTGAAATTCATTACATTACTAAATGGCTGTGCGGTATTTTATCAATGCAAGATAACGAGCGAAAAAAAAAAAATTTGTGGTGGTGGTGGCGATAGTTGCCGAACGAAAAAAACAAAAACTGTGGTGTATGGCTCGTTGCAATAACTTCTTCTTCCCAATAAAGATAAACTTTAAAGATCATAGGTTTTATATATGCATTTGTATATATATTCTTATGATAATTCCCTCCTTGAAATTGACAACCACTAGAAGTTCCTTTGTTTCAGTGAGCAAATATTATTCAAGAATGAGTAATCAATTTACTATTTTATCTGATGACAAGACCATTGAAAAACCATTACTCGATGATCGTTCATATAGATTTATTAAATTGAATAACAACGGATTGAGAGTATTGTTAATAAATGATCCTACTACTGATAAAGCAGCTGCTTCTTTAGATGTTAATGTGGGTTCATTCACTGATAAAGAGTATAATATTTCTGGACTCGCCCATTTCTGTGAACATTTATTGTTTATGGGCACAGAAAAGTACCCTAAAGAAAATGAATATTCGAATTATTTATCCAAACATTCAGGTAGCTCTAATGCTTATACTGCTGCAGAACATACAAACTATTATTTCCAAGTGGGTGCCGATTATTTGGAAGGCGCATTGGACAGATTTTCCCAGTTTTTCATAGCACCTTTATTTAGTAAATCATGTCAAGACCGTGAAATCAATGCTGTTGATTCCGAAAATAAGAAAAACTTGCAAAGTGATATGTGGAGGTTATATCAGTTGGATAAATTTACGAGTAACTCGGCCCATCCATACAGTGGGTTCTCTACTGGGAATTATCAAACGTTACATACTGATCCTGTAGCAAAAGGAGTTGATGTTCGTGATATTTTGATTGATTTTCATAAGCAACATTACTCATCTAATTTAATGAGTTTGGTCATATTAGGTAAAGAAGATTTGAATACCTTGACTGATTGGGCAATAGAAAAGTTTTCAGCAGTTCCTAATAAGGATTTATCTCGACCAAATTATAACGGAGAATTGGTGTATAAGCCTCAACAATTGGGAAAATTGATTAAAGCTAAACCAATTATGGATAATCATAAAATGGAATTGAATTTTTTGATCCCTGATGATTTGGAAGACAAATGGGACACTAAGCCAAATGGTTATTTCTCTCATTTGGTAGGTCATGAAAGTAAAGGGTCAATAATTTACTATTTGAAACAAAAAGGTTGGGCTACAGATTTATCAGCTGGTGCTATGACTGTTTGTCAAGGTACTTCAAATTTCTATATTGAATTTCAATTGACACCCAAAGGTTTTGAAAATTGGCAAGAAATTATTGTTATTACGTTTCAATACTTGAATTTCATCACCAACGATGAACCCCAAAAATGGATTTGGGATGAAATTGAAGAAATGTCTCAAGTTAATTTCAAATTTAAACAGAAAATGGAAGCATCTAAAACAGTTTCTACTTTGAGTAATAAATTATACAAATTTGATGAATATATCCCAGCATCGTATTTATTAAGTTCTGCCATTGTGAGAAAATTTGACCCTGAAGCGATAAAAAGGTTTGGGTCTTATTTCACACCAGAGAATTTGAGAATTACATTAGCTTCGCAATTATTAACTGGATTGAATAAACAAGAAAAATGGTATGGTACTGAGTATGAGTATGACGATATACCACAAGAGTTGATTCATCAAATTAAATCACAACCATATGACAACAATCAGAATTTGCATTATCCTCGACCAAATCATTTTATCCCAACTAATTTTGACGTGACTAAACCAAAACTGAAACATCCACAAGTTGCTCCATATTTGATTGAGCACAATAACAAAATTAATGTGTGGTATAAACAAGATGATACTTTTGAAGTTCCTAAAGGTTCCATTGAAGTGGCATTCCATTTGCCTAGTTCCAATACTGATATTAACACCTCAGTGATGTCAAATTTGGCAATTGAAATGTTGGATGATGAATTAAATGAGTTGACGTATTTTGCTGAATTGGTTGGATTAAAAGTTAAATTACATGCATGGCGTGATGGATTTTTAATCAATGTTTCAGGGTATAGTCATAAATTATCCAATTTGTTGCAAGAAGTTTTGAACAATTTTTTCCAATTCAAACCTAAACAAGACAGATTTGAATCGATAAAGTTTAAATTGTTGAAGAATTTTAAAAATTTTGGGTTTCAAGTACCTTTCCAACAAGTTGGTGTTTATCATTTACAATTATTGAACGACAAGCTTTATCAACAAGATGATAAAATTGAAGCTTTGGAGAAAGTGACCTGTGAAGATGTTTATCAACATTTCACTCAAAATATTTGGCAACTGGGTATTTTTGCTGAAGTGTTGATCCATGGTAATTTTGATTTTGCCCAATCAAAACAGATCAGAGACATCATTAATGAGTCAATGGAAAATGTTAAACCATGGATGGAAAAGTATAATGAGGAACAATTTCATTTACAAAGTTATGTGTTGCAACCAAATGAAACGATAAGATACGAAGTGCCATTGAAAGATACAGCTAATATTAACTCGTGTATTGAGTATTATATTCAAATCAATACCAATACCGATAATTTGAAATTACGTGTTTTGACAGACTTATTTGCTACAATAATTAGAGAACCTTGTTTTGATCAATTGAGAACTAAAGAACAATTAGGGTATGTTGTATTCTCAGGGACGGTTTTAGGAAGAACAACATTGGGATTCAGAGTTTTGATCCAATCGGAAAGAACATGTGACTACTTGCAGTACCGTATTGAAGAGTTTTTAGTCCAATTTGGGAACTATATCAACAATGAGTTGTCAACAGAAGATTTTATTAAATTCAAACATGCTTTGAAAAATATCAAATTGACCAAATTGAAACATTTGAATGAAGAAACTGTTAGAATTTGGTCAAATATAATTGATGGGTACTATGATTTTGATTCAAGAACTCGACAAGTTGAAATATTGGAAAATATTACCAAAGACGAATTAGTTGAATTTTTCAATACGTTTATTGCAAAATCCGATAATACTGGTAAATTAATTACTTATTTGAAATCTCAAAATCCAATTGAATTTACTGAATCGAAAAAATTACACTCAGGAATAATCAATTATTTGTATCGTAATCAAATTGAAATCAATCATGAATTGATTGATAATTTGGTTAAACAATATGATGAGCATAAAGATTTGGCCGTTATTGCCAAAGAATTATCACATGATATAAATGTCAATAAAGATAAATTATTGAAAGTCTTGAATAAATCCATTGCTCAACCTGTCCCTGAAATTTATCCTACTGGGAAATTGGTTGTTAATGATAAGGAGTTTAGAAAGAATCGTCAATTAAGTGGTACACCAAAACCAGTTAACCCATTATCGAAATTTTTGTATAATGATCAATCACATTTATAGGTGATTAAGATGGAGTGTGGAGAAAAGAATTATGTATTAGGAGTCAAGTAGATGATTATTTATTTACGTATTTATTAAAATCAATGAGTCTTTTAAAAAGAATTGAATTTATTGTAAAATGGATTGTAACAAATTCCAACTATGTTGGGAACACGAAACCTTAACTATTTATCGTTCGCTAATAAAACTTGTTGTCAACTGACATTGATGTGGAAGGGTTTTTGAAATAGCTAAAAGGCAAACTACTGTTTTATAAAGTACAATTGACAAAGCAAGTTGACAGTGTGCTCAAATTCGCCAGTGGTACTATCAACAACTCAAGACTATCATGAAAAGTGAATAGTTAAAGAATCAAATTCAAACTTGATTGTTTTTTCCAAAAACAAAACGTTACACAAAACAAAACAACGTCTCATGTAATTATGTTCAGCACCAAAATAGCCCGATACCGCTATTCTTAACAACGACGAAGTTTGATTGACAATAGTTTATATTGGAAAAAAATTTTTATTCTATAAAAAAAAAAAGAATGGACTATTGATACAAAATTTATGGAAATTTTATTTAATTACAGACGATCTGTTTCCATTTCTTTGTTGATATTCCTGAATTCTTTTCCTTCCTTTGTTTTCTGGTCTTAGGTGTGAGTTTGTATTAGTGTTCCCCCAATCATTTGGAGTTGCGTATACTAAATTTTGAATATATACTCAATCATGCCATATTACGCAGTTGTTAATGGTCGTGAAGAAGGGGTTTTCTCTAGCTGGCAAGATTGTCGACCACACGTCTTTGCTTATAAAGGTGCCCATTTTCGTAAATTTGAAAATAGAAATGAGGCAGAAGAATATTATCAAAATGACGGAGATTATTTCATCTATCCAATATATGTTGATGGTGCTTGTAGATATAATGGTTGCCCACATGCAGAAGCTGGATATGGGGTTTATTATGGAGATGGTGATTCAAGAAACGTGTCAGTACCATTGGATGACGTTGATCCTGATGGAATTATTCCAACTAATCAACGAGCTGAACTTTGGGCAATGAACCATGCCTTGAGAAACATTTGGAATGAACTACAGGAAGATACTGAAGATGGTAAGGCTGTTATTTATAGTGATTCGATTTATGCCATCAAATGTCTTACAAAGTGGCCTAACAAATGGACACAAAATGGTTGGTTAAATGTTCATGGTCAAACAATTTCCAATTATGATTTGGTTACTAAAAACTATGAGTTATATGAGTGGATTAATGATGAATATGATGATAGGGGTTGGGGAGAATTGGATTTAATTCATGTTAAAGGACATTCAGGAAACGATGGAAATGAAGAAGCAGATAATCTAGCAAACTTGGCTGCTGATAGATATGGCTATCAGTCCAGTTCATCGTCATCTGGTTCTTATTACTGACTTTTTTCCTCTATTGATGACAAGTTTTCATTTCATTTATATATAATAATTATAGTATTTTTTAGCAGATAAGTAGGTTAATTTTAATGATTATTGTTGAGTGTATTTGTTTATCAAATCTGAAATTTTATTGTTCATGTAAGTTCTTAAGCAATATGAGTTTTTGTATGTAGTAATTTGAGGTTGAGTTAATTTTTGGTATTATTTTGTAGATTTTTTGGGAGCAAAATTTTTATCGCACTACATTTTTCGTACCAACATTATGTAAATTCGAAAGGTTAACAAAAACAATATCGCTATTTACAAACTGAAAGTCAAGCTTGGATCAAACAACTTCACCAAGGAAGTTAGCATTGATTGTTGAATTGTTGAGTTGAATGTCTGTATTCATATATTTTGATCTATCTGAAAAGAGTAAGATATATTAAATAATGCATAGTACTATAAAGTCACTATTTTGTTTAATCATAACTGTCTAAACAGTAAATCTCCATACTAAGTGTTTCTATACAAATAAGATATGACCAATGGTTGAATGTTTACAAAGATGTTAAAACAAGTGCTAGATCAACTCAGGTGAGATGATGTTCACCACTTTGCTTCGCGTCTTTAGCTAAAAACTTGTCTGAACGACTTCTTCAAATAATCCAGACATAATAATCAACCACTTGCAAATTGTGCATTTGATAATCAACTAAAATCTAGCTTACTTAGTTTCATTCTTTTCCTATTTATTTACTGTGGTTTTTATGAGTATCTTTCCCTGTTGGGAAAGGAATCTCATCTATAGTCTAATGCTATAGTCCTATAAAAGGATTTTTTACCTTTCTTTTTCCTATGTTCTGTTTCAGGTATGAAACAATATATATGTAGATTTATATACAGTATAAATATATGTCACACAGTCAGATCAACTTACAAGGAAGGTTGCTCAGACAGACTGAATGTGCCAGTTAAATAATATAGACACTAGAGCTTAACCTATATCATTTACGACATATTGGTTTGGACACATCGAACTACTAAAATATATTCGTCACAAGTGAAATGCGGAAAGACAATTGCATATGTAACTTAATCCCGCATTTCTTGGGAGATTTACAGTATAAATAGGAGAGAGAGTCGCACTTCTACTTTATATTATATACTTGTTATATAGGCTTAATTAATGGAACGAAAGTAGAGTTAACTTAAAGAGGTTTTACAAGAGAAATCAGGGAATCAAAAGTGACAAGTCAACTAAAGGTTGAAGTAGCTCATATCTGAGCAATAGAGTGTATTCTTGAGATAAGGAAAATGATGAACAACACGATGTTATTTCAATTACATTGGTTAGTGCGATGTACACTTAGGCTTATTTACTAGGCTGTGTGACAATATACATACGTGAAGAAAAAAAAAAGAAACTTGTGCGCTACCAACAAACAAGAAGGGTAGTACAGCACGTGACTGGAAAATTTTTTCATGTAAGGCACACTGTATATATAGGTTGAGAAAGTTAGTTGAGTCGGTGTTTGAAGCTCTTTTGCTTTCTTTAGTTAAAAGGACATAGCGTCAACCACTACCATCATTTACACAAGTGCTGGCGAAACACAAACATATAGGACATTAGAGAAAATTACATTCAGCTTTTTCTCAATTGTATTCAGCTTCCATTATATTTTTTTTTTTCACAGCCGAAGAGGGTATTTGATTAGTTTGGACCATAATGCCTTATTACGCTGTTGCTAGGGGACGCGAAGTGGGTATTTATTCGAGTTGGAGAGAATGTCGGCCACAAGTATATTGTTGTAAAGGAGCTCGTTATAGGAAATTTGAGAACTTGATTGAAGCAAAAGAATATTGTGAAAACGACGGACGATACTACATTTATCCAGTATACGTCGATGGAGCATGCAGAAATAATGGACGTGAAAACGCCAAGGGTGGATATGGAGTTTACTATGGGGATGAAGACCCAAGAAATGTATCAGTACCTTTAGATCGGGTTGATCCTAATGGAATTCGTCCTACTAATCAACGTGCTGAATTGTGGGCCATGAACCATGCTTTGAAAAACATTTTGAACGAATTACAAGACGAAACTGAGAAGGGAAAAGCTATTATTTATAGTGATTCAATTTATGCCATCAATTGTCTTACTAAATGGCCGGAAAAATGGATTTACAATGGATGGCAAAATAGTCGAGGTCGTACAATTTCCAATCAAGAATTAATTGAAGAGAATTATGACTTGTATGAGCTGATTAATGAGGAATACGATGACAGAGATTGGGGGAGCTTACGTTTTGTTCATGTAAAGGGTCATTCTGGTATGGAGGGAAATGAAGAAGCTGATAGATTGGCCAACTTAGCTGTTGATGAATATGGTCAAAGATCCATTTTTCGTTCAATTTTTGGATTTTAAATTTTCCAACCTCTTGTATATAACAGGTTTAACCTGTTTTTTAGGTTAGAAATGGACAATACTACAGAGAACAATTTTGGTCTGTTATAGTCTGTTGTAAGGTTTTCTACTCATGAATTATCTCTCATATTTAGACTATGGACTAACTTATTTATGCAATAGAAGGTGTTTCAAGAATTGTAACTTAAGCACAAAATGCCAAAAAATGCTTTTGAACAAAGCTTTAAAGTATGCTTTATCATGTCATTACCCCGTTGATAGTAGCTCAACAGTGCATATTGTCACCAAAGTTTAAAAAATGCCAGCAGATGAAAAACTCGGACTTACCCAAGGCAAAACCTTGGATTAACTACAAAACAATCTCTGACAAATTCATAATGTAAAGCTTTTTTGATTCGCAATATAAATAATTTCATGATCTATATAAAACTATCTTGGTTTTATTTTCTTTTGACATCAATTACATCACCTTTTTCATTTTGTTTCAAATCACCCAACCATTCAAAAAGAACAGACAAGTCTCTATTGGCAATATCTTCTCTTTCACAAGCCTTATCATACCAATGTCTACCAATGTCACCGAGCATCAAGAATCTATTGTTGAATTTAGCAGATTCAGTAGCCAAAACAACATCCTTTCTAGTCAATTTGGTAATGAACCCACCTTCATAGTTGACATCACTTGGTAAATTGTTATCTGGATAAACACCTGGAATTGGACAATTGTCAACACTAGCCCAAGATTTACCTGTAGAAACAGCAACCAATTTAGCATAGTTTTGCAAGTTCAAGCCAAATGATTTAGCCAATTGGAATGAATCAGCAGCAGCAATGTTTGTGATTGCCAATAAATAATTGTTTGCCAATTTAGCAGCCAAACCAGTACCATGAGTAGCACCACATGGGAAAATGTTGATACCCATTTTAGATAACAATGCGGTTAAACTTGGATCAATATCATCATGGGTTTCTCTGGACAACATAAATGACAATGTTCCCTTTCTTGCTCCTGCAACACCACCAGACACTGGAGTATCAATAAAGTCAAATTCAGGAATACTTGACTTAACCAATTGGTGTACGTCTCTTGAGGTTGGGATATCGATTGTTGAAGAATCCAAGAAAGTGGTTTTGATACTTGGATCATAATTACCAGTTGATTTATAATGACCAACCAATTCGGACACAACTGATTTCACATGTTTACCTTCAGGCACCATGGTAACAATGAAATCTAATTGTGAATCAACTTCAGTAGTAAAATCCTTCAACGAGTTTAACGGGGTGAGCAAAGGTGCATTTTGTGGGGTTTGGGAAGTCACTTCTGTTAAAAATTGAGTTGTGTGTTTTGGATCAACATCGTAAACGTACAACTTATCACTTGGTTCTAATTGATTATAGACGTGTCTTGCCATGTGTTGGCCCATAAGTCCCAAACCAATAAACCCGTAATTGGTTGATAATCTTGGTTGAGTAGAAAAAGCACGAATTGAAGTTCTTAACATTTGTGAATATGTAAAAAGAAAAGGTCGACTAAAAGAAATAAGATATAAATAATCAATCAAACTAAAAGGAATAAAAAGAATGAAAAAAATTTAGAATATCAAATCGATAATAAATTGGTAGAAATATTCAAATTAATTTATAGGAGTGAAAAATTCTATAAAGAATCCCAAAGTTTCTTCTTATTCTTCAATAACCGATGTAATCCGGTTACTTCTTGGTGGTGTTAAAGGCAACCGCAAGGTTAATGAGAGGGGAGGAGGGGGTAGTGGGATGGGAAGATAATGCAGCGGTTAAAATAAAAAAAAGGGAACCATTGGAATGAAACTATGGCGGTGTAAAGATGAAATGATCGTACTAGTACTTGCTATTATATTTAGCGCATATAATATTTACCCCACTTTTGAACAACAACTAACAAATTTACAGTCTATATTAAACTTTTTCTGCTGGCCCCAACACACAATAAAGTTATCTTTGTTGTTGTCTTGCCTATATTCTTATAGATCGTCTATCAGCTCTAGAGCATATAAGTATAGTATTTATATTAAATATATCTTTATAATCAAACAGTGTTGGCTTTTATACAACTGATAAGTTTGGGAGTGCTGCAAAATTTGTTGGTATGCTTTCAAAATTTGCGCTTGTGACATTTAACTTCATTTGTTCCAAAGTTTCAGATATGAACCGAGAGAGAGATCACTACTACTAAGTACATCCATTGTATAATATAACCAACCATATTGAGGTTAGTAGCACATAAATATACTTTTCGCTTGTTTCTCCCCATCGTCTGTTTGTAGAATTTATTATTAAGCTTTTTGTTAAAGATTGGTTATACACTTTCTATTGGTGTTACTTGGTGCTACTGAAGTTCTACACTTTTTCTTTTACCCCAGATTTAATATCCACGGAAAAAAAAAGAAGAGAGCGAGGGTTGATTAAAGTACTGCTAAATGTACAATACAATGTGCTTATGATTAATTACAACCTTCATAAAAAGGGGTACGCAAAATAAAAATCGGTTTATGTACATTCTATTCTACCGCTATTAAATGTACCTATCTGTAAGTATTTGTAAAACTCTCGCTACCTGCAGGCGGGTGCTTTCTCTATTTAGTCAAATCTTTTCCTTGTATTTGGACACCGGATTTAGGAACAGGTCTCCAATTCAACGAAGAGGGCAAGTGCCCTCCTTTTGTTGGGTTGAAAAATTATATTGTGCCATCTATAGATTCACCTATCCAGTCACTTATCTCATCATGAAGTACAAATCCGGCTACATTACTACCAGTATACTCTAAATCATTATTCTTGATATGTGACTCCAAATATTGGAAAGACTTTTCAATTTCTTTAGTATCAGAGTTAGAATCATCAAATGTTAGTTTGAATGATTTAAGACACCCTTTCTCAACATTGAATAATATTTCAAGCCCATGCTTTTGGTTTTTGAATGAATGTGTAAATTTCGGAGTGTGACCAAACCTCCATGACCACTGTTTTAATTCATCTGCAGTTATATGGATTTCTTCCGGTATCGTTGTTGCCTCATCAATAACAAACAATGTAACTTCTTGTGACTTGGCAAAATCAGTCAATCCAAACATTTCATTAAACTCATCCATTTCTGTATCCTCTTCAGGAACCACATTGTAAAGACTTTTAAATTTTTGACTAACAACATCAATAAATTTATCACTTTTCATTTCCAAATTAATGACTTTGGATTTGACTGAAGGTATAGACATCTTGGAATCAACAATGCCTAATTTTCTTTCATCACGATGTAGTAATTTACCTAATACATCTAACTTCAGATTAAGTAACATGGTTCCATGATGGTAGGATTTTCCCTTTGATAACTTATAAGCCGATCCACTTATTTTATAGTTCAACCCTAAGAGTTTTTCACTAACAATATCACCACGTTCATTAGTTTCTATTTTAAAACGTGGACTAGCTTGGTTCACTGCCTCCACGATATAACTGGCAAACTTGTGTCTATTAAAATTAGCTTTCGTGGTCATGTATGAATAATTCACGTTTCCTAAATCATGAACAACAGTTCCTCCACCGGACCGTCTTCTTAACATGGGGACCCCTAAAGAATTCAATACCGGTAAATTAACTTCTTGCCAAGGGTTTTGATTTTTTCCAATTACTACACATGGAGTATTTATATAGAACATTAGCCGATCAAATGAATTATCTTTGGCACCTTCTGGTTTAGGCATGGCATTGTAAATATAATCTTCGATAGCAAGATTCATATAAGGATTTGTCAATTTAGATACAAAAATGACTGGGTTTCTTAGTTGACTGATTTCAGACAATTGAGGAATAACAGTTGTCTCTTGCAAGGGAGCTTGTGCGATTGTCTTGTCTGTTTTAGTGCTTGGTGTATTATTCTGGTCGACCGGTGTTGACTGTTGTAAACCTGGATAATGCTGAAAATCTGCCAAACTGTCGTCTTCGAATCCTGTCAAATCATCCTCAAAGGGAACATTAACATTTGATATTCTTCTTCTCTGTATAAGTAATAGGTTTCTAGGTAAAGCTCTTCGTAGAAACATAGTTGGCGTAAGTGAATGAATAATTATGCAACGATGTTGTTAGGAGGATGAAAAAAAAAATGTCTGGCATCGAAAAAATTTACGAAGATGGCATCACCATTTTTTACCATCCAGCCCTCAATCCAACCCTACACCAGACTAACCATCCATGTCATTACAACAAGATACAGAACTAGAAAAGCATCTACTCTCAAGATGCTATGACTCACAATCAAAAATAGTTGAGTTGCTTCAAGATAGGTATTCAGTAACTGGTTCACAAAAGTCTACAATACTATTTAAAAACATTGTTACTGATACCAAAAAACCAAAGTCATTACTACACCAAGAAAACACCCAACCAACCAAAATAACCCAAGAAAGGAAGAAAACCACAAGACAGGTATTGAGAGAATATATATCTGGCACTCTCAATAATCAGCGCAAATTAATCAAGAAGATACAGTCACATAATCGGAAAAACACGACTGGTCACCAACCTTTCCCAATTCACCAATACTTGCAAAAATACAAGATTCCCAATTTTGATGACTTTTTCCAAATGAATAAGCTTTGGCAAAAATACGCTCAAGATTTGATATTTCAAAATGGTAACCTGATGCAATCATTATCAAGTATATTACCGCGATTAACGGCTGCTGATTTTAATGGTTGTCTATTAACTGTTCTACAGTCCCGAAACACTAATGTTATAGGCACCAGAGGAATTGTTGTTTGGGATGCACAACATTCATTTATATTAGTTGTTCCACGAAACGAAGATAGTAAAGAATGGAATGAAGAAAAATCACGATTCAGTCCTAGTGAAATGGTAGGTGGATTGAAAGTTATTCCCAAAAAGCATACAATGTTTGGGTTTGATATCATTGACCCACGTAACGAAAATGACTGTTACGGGTTTACTATAGTGGGATCAAGATTTGAGATTAGATCAGTTGAAAGATCAGGCAAGAAATTTAAAAATCATTCAGTTGATGATATTCTATAAATATATCTATAAATGCGTAGGTAGATATGAATTATGTAGTGATGTCGTGTTTTATTTTACCTAACTGTAATGATAAAATTTCATTATCAGGATTATCTAAGATAACTTTATCGATATATTCAATTGCTTGTTCTCGTTCTGTGTCATTGATGTTCGTCTTTAATGGCAAATTCAATATATAATTAATATGACTTATCTGTTTTTCTATATCTTCGGAAGATTCTTCTTTCTCTGTTGGTTTATCATCATTCAATACAATCATGCTGGAATTATCCGATTCGTCTTGCTCTTTTAGTTTTCCAAGTACATCGTTAAATGTTCCGTTGAAAACTGGGGCCTCTTTAGAAGCAAATTCAGATAATTCTTTAAGAACTTGATCAACATATCCCTCTTTTGTCAATTCAGTCAAATTTTTGTCCCCAGAATCCTCTCCATTGTCTTCATCGTCAGCAAATATTTTTAACCCCGTTGAGACGGATTTCTTTCTTGGTTTTGATGTGGACAAATCCGATAAAGTGTTGCTTAGTTTGATCAATTCATAATAGTTGTCATAAATTATCGACTTTTTAGTTTGATTGGATGAATTTAATTTGGCACTCAAATCGTTTCTTATTTTCAAAATTTCTTCAATTGGTGCAGTTTTAATCAAGTTGTCAATGTCGTTTAGATTAGATATTTTTGAAATTCCTTCGTTGGTGGTGTCGTTGCCATCTGTTGTGGCATTGTCCAGATTACTATTTAGATGGTAAAAATCTTGTAGAGCTTTTCTTCTTGCGGATACTTTTCTAGTAGATGCGCCCACATTTGTTGTTGTCAGGGTTGATGATCGTGGAGAGTCGATAGATACTGGCAGTTGTATTGTTGGAGGAGCTGGTGATCCAGAATGAGACAATATTGGTGTCGATGGTGCAGATCCCGGCACCGGAAAAGAATTCTTATTTGAAGTCGGTTTTTTATATGATAATATTGATGTTTCAGTCATTATATATAAGGGAGCTTGGAATAAACGTGAATTGAGTTCTTGATTTCTTGATTGTTCTTCTCTTATGAGCGCTCGTATATCTGGAATGATGTACACGACTCAATGCGCCAAAGAACCTAAAAAAATCAAAACAAACACAAATAGCAACGAAAGAAAGAAAGAAAAAAAAAATAGCATCATGCTTTCAAATAATCATCATCAAGGGCAAAAACAAAAAAACATAAAAAAAGTTATACTATAAGTGATCATACCCCTTTCTAACCATTGAACCATGGATCATCTCAAAGAAGGTACGTGATTTGTTTTTTTAAACTTTGAATTAAAATAAACAATAAAAATAAGCTGATACTAACTATACTCCAAACCTAGATTTCGATCCAACCACCTTCACAGCGGCGCAATTGAGAAAAGTATTGAACTTGCATGAGATTCAATATGATAGCTCTGCTCCAAAGTCCTCTTTGATTGAAATTTTCAACAAGGAAATCGCTCCTAATTCCAAGAAGTTACTTTCAGAATATAATGCAAAAGTCGAGAATATGAATGATGATGATTTCATAAACGCTAGCGACTTTGATAAACCTAGTGAGAAATCAACAACTTCTGAAAAGGCATCTGCTTTGTTTGTTAGTGACACTGAATCAGATGGTGAAAATGAAAAAATTGATGTGTCTAAAACAAGAAACAAAACCAAGAAAGTTACTAAACCAAAATTAAGAGCAAGTTCTGGGAATCAGAAATCTACTTCTAGGTCATCTTCGAGAACAAAAAGTCCTGAATCGGAATCTGACACAGAAAGCAAAGATGATGAAGCAAAACCTGCCTCTAGATCGTCCTCAAGATTATCATCTAGAGGTAATCGATCAAAACCGTTGAATAGTTTATTTGATCTTGATGATTCGGTACTCAATCTTAGAAAACCTTCTAAAAACTCCAAATCAAAACTGAGAACCACACTGAAACTGAAGACGAAAAAGACAGCCGAATCAACTCCGGAAGTTACTGAAACCAGTGATACTGAAAAGGAGAAAGTCGAAGAACCAGTTAAGAAGGAAACTGGCAAAGAAAGCACACCCGAAAACACTAATTTCAGTAAAGAAAATGTTTTCCAATCACCTCCTGGTTCGTCAACGAAAAAAAGAAAACATCAAGATGCCGAAGAAGAAGAAGATGATAGCACTCTTGTGAAAAAGATTAAACCTTCTCAACGTACTGCTGAAGAAAACCGATCATTATTTGACGACGACAACGATAGTGATGTTGAATTCCTTGAAGAGTTTATGCGAACTGAAACGAAAAAGAGTCCAAAAGTTTTGAAATCCGGCAATTCCCAAACTCTGGCTCCTTCATCATCAACCAAGAAAGAACCTAAAAAGAAGGAGATTTTGTTATTTTCGCCTGGATCTGCCTCTAAAGTCAAGAAACCTAAATCACTGACTAAAAAGGTAACACCAAAGAAATCAGGCGAAAAGTTAGTGCCATCTGCAGCTACTAATGACAAGTCTTTTAAATCCATTGAAGACGAAACTAAAGATTTTGATGCAGAATTGAAGAAAATTCAAAACAAGAAAAATCAACCACAAGTCAATCCTGATTTAGCAAAACTGTTGGGTATTACAATTCAAGGATTTGAGCCTCCTGTTGTTACACCATCTAAGACAAAAGATATCTTAAAGGACTTAACGCCTGCTAAAGATGAATCAACTCCAGTTACTAAAGTTGAAAAACAGCAGATTACCAATAACAGTGCCTCTAAAACGGAAACACCAAAAAAGTTGAATACCTCGAATGAGAAACCAAAGAAAAAGAGTACCAAAATACAAACTGCTAGAAAACGTCCTTCGAATGTTTCGACTCCATCTACTAAAGGCAAATCAACCAAAAAGATATCTCCATTGGTTACTAAATCTGCATTGACACCTAAACCAAGATTGATTTCCTTAGGTTCACAAAAATATGAGTCTGACGACGAATCAGACGAAGAAGATGTTTCTGAAATAAGAAAGCCAGTAACAGCAACCAAAGATGTTGATTCAGCGGGCACTTCGACCAAACCGTTTGCATTACCATTTTCAATACGAAGATTTTTGTTATCGATGTTCTTATGGGTGTTTGTATGTAGCGGTGGTCTTTTTGGGTTATGGTACTATGAACAGAAATATGCTGTTGGATACTGTGGACAAGAAATTGATCAACCAACATTCATCAATTATGATAATGAATACTTGAATAAACTTGGTCAATTGTTAGATACTAATTTTAAACCAGAATGTATAAATTGTCCTTTACATGCCAGATGTTACGCCAATTTGGAAATTGGATGTTTCGAAGATTTCATGGAATATAAACCTTGGTTTGATTTTATTGTACCAGGGCATAAAAAGTGTATTCCCGACACTAAAAAGGCTGAGAAATTAGAGATTATGATTGATGTTGCGTTGGATTTGTTAAGAAGCAAAAATGCTGCCATTCAATGTGGACAAAACCCTAATGATGAAGAAAGTGGAATCAAATTGAATGATTTACATGATTTGCTTTTATCGATGAAAGCACCATATATTACTATTGATGAATTTGAAGAATTATGGGATCGATCGGTGATTGAATTAGAAAAAGAACCCGATATTATAGTAAGGCAAGTACGATAAGATTTTTTTTTTAAGAAATATTAAGTTAAATAATGATCATATACTAACATCTATTTTTTTTAGAAGAGACAAACAAATGTTGCAACCGGCGAATTTACATTTGACTTTGACAACACTGAAACGGAAATCAAAGACAAATACAAAATTCTTCGATCAACGTCATTATCTAACATTAGTTTAAAATGTCAAATCCGTAATAGTGTTATGGGAAGCGTCACCGAACATAAATACAAATTATTGGGAATTGTCTTAGCATTTATAATTATCAAGATCATCCAATATAAATATAGACAATATCAATTATATCTGGTGAAAATTGATATTCTTTACGAGGAAGTTTTGAAAAAATTGAAAACTCAATCCAATATGACCAAAGAAAACCCAGAAGTAAATCCATATATTGGAGCTAGTCAATTAAGAGATTTGATCTTGAGTAATGAAGATAACTTACATCAACGTATCACCATGTGGAAAGATGTGAGTGTTAAAGTTGAACATAATTCCAACATTAGTAGCCAAATTGTAGAAAATAATGGTGAAATCATGAAAGTTTGGGAATATATAGGTATATAAAGTTTCCGTTAATATATAATGTATAACATAATGATACATAATGGTTGTTTTTTTTTGAATGACAAGTATAAATAAACTGTTACAACTGGATTGATAAAATACATAAATACACAAGTACACAATAAAGCAATTATAAAAAATGGAAATCTATAAAATCAAACTAAAAAACAAAACTTACATAGGTCTAAACACGTCAATTAACCTCCAGAATGGTGAGCAACAACATTAGGCATACCCCAACAAGAGAACCCCAAAGGTTTGGCTAAATAACAAACACCTTCAGTTTCTATACCATCATAACCTTCTTGTCTATCCCAAGTTGTTCCAACAATCAAACTAGTTGGGAAAATAACACCTTGTTTGAAAACAATTGATTTGGCAAACAAAACAGCACCGCCAACTGAATCCAAAGGTACCACATAATCGTATTCCTCTTTATGTAATTCATATTCATTATCTTTGTTATCCATATATGTTTGGAAATGATACATGTGATCTTTTACATCACGAGGAACATAATCCCATTGATCCCATTGATTATTATCCATTTTCTCCAATTGTTCTTTTGTTGGTTTTGTTCTTTGACCACGCCAAGAATTTTTATCATAATCTTGCATGTCAAGACGTTGAATTCTAGGAACTATAATGTCCTTCTTGGAATCAATAAAAGCTTTAATAAATTTTTCAGGATTATCAAATCTAATCATATCTGCATCCAAACTCAACACGTATTGTTCAAGATTCAAAGTATTTAATAATAAGAAATTTCTTGATTTGGCAATTAATCGACGTCTTAATCGTTGAACATGATCATCATGTCTTTGTTCACGAGAAAAACCCGTGTTTTGGTCTAAGAATGGAGCAGAAATTAAACTAATCGATTTGAAAATTGATGATAACGTTTCAGATAATTCTTTTTGTAAGTTTTTTTCAAAATAATTTTGAATCTTGATGAATTCTTCTTCATTATTGTTTAATAACCCTAATGAAAATTCGTAGTCTGGTTGATTTTCAACAAGGGATAATATTGTGAGCATGAATCCGTCAAAATGCCTATCACTTCCATATGGTTCATTGTTTCCAATGACAGACATGATTAATACTGTTGGTTTATTAACAACTTCAGTGGTGTCACCGGTTTCTTCGTCAACTTTGATATTATTGGTTTTGAATTTCTTATTGGTTGAAGTGTATGTTATTTTTGTAAAATCAAACTGAGGATCTTTATGAATGAATTTGGTGAAATAAGTACCGGTTGTGGATTTATCGTTTTGATTAGCAATTAAATTACCAGGATTTGGCCTTGCCTTGGTTGAAGAAGTTTGATCCAATGTTGGGAATGCATTATTACTTTTGTGAGATGAAGACAATACTGGATGGGAAGATGTGGTAAATGAATAATTGTAATTTGTGAAAAATACCAACACAATGATACCAGAAATTAATGCTAATGGGAGTAGCAATTTCTTTCTTCTTTTTAATTCAGCTGATAACATGACGATAGAAAATTACTGTGAGGATCTGTGTAGATCTGTGTCGATCTGTCTCTGTCTGTGTGTGTGGTGTGGCAGTGTTGAGATAAGGTACTGGTGAGAATATCTATTAGCAAAAATTATCAACAAATATTTTTAATCACACAGGTAAACGTAGAGTTAAGTTAAAGGTGAATAAATAAATAAATGAATGTATAGGTTTCAATAATAAAAAATAGAAGAATCTGAAGTGGTTATGAATAATTTTTGAACTAAGGATTGAACGCGATAGGGAAAACTATTTATAGATTTAATGGGATGGGAATTTTCGGGACAAGAATAATCAGAATACTCAAATTATTATTATGCACAAACAATGAAGAAGAAATTGAAATACGGGTATTCGGAAATAATAATCCACAATTGTTCTGTACTAGCATATTTTATTCAAAATTGAGAGAGCAGGTTGGTTATTAGCTTTCTATTATTGTGTTATCTCGTGTTTTTAATAAATTACACTTATATATATGGTGATATTATACTGAACAATTCTTGAAAAGAAAATAACTTTCAAAACAATGTATTTTTTTTTCTTTATTTCAATCAATAGGCTACCTTTTTGTTGCATATCATTACAATGCTCAATTCATGAACTTGCATATCCAATCCCCTACCTAGTGTCTTGCATGAGCTTTTCTTCTAACACTTTGCTAATCACGCCACGTATAGCAGCCCTTACTACAAGAAGCACCTACCTATATTACAGATAAATATTATCAAACATGTCTACATTTGTCCTTAATTTTATCAACGGGTTTGTTTCTTTGTAATTATGAAAACATACTATATATCTCTATATTGCTAAATACTCTTTGACTGCTTCACCCCAAGAATTTCTTTTTTTATAAAATGCTAAATCATCAGGTAATCCATCTATAGCTCTAATCAACTCTTGTCCTAAACCTTCTTGCTTTATCGTTTTCATTGGTGTCAAATATGTTCTAATAGTCATTATTATTGCTCCTGATTGTGGCATTCGAGTGAAAAGTTGTCGTTCACATCGTAAACAACATCCATCATTATCAAAATCAATTTCATTCATTGATAATTGATGAATCTTATCACCAGGTCGTCCATGATTAGTATCCATATTAAAATACAGATTATGAGTTTGAATTCCCCAATTATGTCTTACCCATAATTTATCAGGTTGTGAATTATTGAAAAATTTCGTCATGGAAAATTGTAATCGTGATTTATATTGTGGTACTGGTTGATGAATAAATGATATTGGTTGATTAAAATTAACTCTTGGATCAAATCCAGCGGGGAATCCATTCAATGATGCTCTCATAATATATTCTTCTTCTTTATCATGTGGATTGTTTTTGATTAGGATTAAGAAATCTTCTTCAATGTTACGACCCAATATTTCTACCATTGATTGATAATTGGGAATTAATGATTTGGAATATTTGGGGAATTTATCATTGGTAATAGTATTGGTGATCATGCCTGACCAGAAATCATATTTAAAATACATTGGATAACGCAGTAATAAGAATTGAGTAACCATATCATAGAATTCACCAACTGCTTGTTTAGTTCTGTTATTGTTGTGAATAAATGTTAAGATTTCTGGTTCTAATGCAATATGTTTTTGTCGTTGTCTTACATTGTTGTAATAAGTGTTTTCAATAAGTAACCAATCTTGAGGAGTGTCTGAAATGTTTTTAATGGCCATACTTGGATTGAAGTTTCTCTTGTTTACAAATGGTCTGATTGGTAATGGTTGTTGAGTTTCCCATTTGAAATTAGATGCCACTGGTGGTATGTTGTTTATTACGGAGGAATGACTTGGATTAAACCAAAAATGTGAAACTGTAAGGTACCCAATAAGGATGATAACAACAACTATAACAAGATTAAGCAACATTGTAAGTACAGTTAATGAGGTTTAAAAATAGCGGTGTATAATTTGTTGAAGAAGTGTGTGGTTGTTAAATACCAATTTGCTTATCGTTAAAACAACAAATTGAGGAGTTGCAAGTATAGGACTCAATTTTGTGGTGTATTTAAGCGCCAGTTGTTGCCTAATTAGGTAACCGGTTTCGCTTCAAAGGAATCCCTAACCCATGTAACTGCTTTGGTATTAATATAGCATATATGTAACCTAATCTTTGAAACCAACGGGGGGTACATGTCATTGCTATTGGTAAGCCGATGATTGGTTTTACAGGAAAAGTGAATTTCCATAATTAACGTCATTTTTTTTTTCGTTTTAAGTATCGATGATATATGTAGAGTAGGCACTCCAGTCAGAACTAAAGAAAGCCATCACTTGGTTCAATTAAATTCTACTGGTTTCTGGATAACCATTTAGTAAATCAAATCAACAGCGTAAACCTTTCATTGATGGGTACTGCTTCAAGCTTCTGTCTTATTATCTATTGTCGCGACTCTTAGCCATCACTAAGAAAAAAAAAGCTGTGTACTCTGAAAAAAAAGCATTGAAAAATTACAAAACCTTATCAGAATCAACTAATTAATTAATATGGCAATTAATTGGCAATCGACATTACAAACCTCGGCATCAGTGATATCATTATTTCTTATTGCCAAAGAATTATATAACTTATATGTTACCACTACCAACAAAGATAAATCAAATTCTAAACTAACATTATTACCACCACGAACTCGAGGCATCGAATCATTAATTGGTAATACTCCCTTAATTGAAATAAAATCATTATCACGTCAATTAGGTTGTAAAATATATGCTAAATTAGAACTTTGTAATCCTGGAGGAAGTGCAAAAGATCGAGTAGCATTAGCTATAATCCGAGCTGCGGAATCATCAGGTCAATTAATCCCTAATGCGAATAATATTATATTTGAAGGTACTAGTGGATCTACAGGAATATCATTAGCTATATTATGTAATGCCTTAGGGTATATTTGTCATATTTGTTTACCTGATGATACATCTTTAGAAAAATTACAATTATTGAAATCATTAGGTGCAGAATTAGAACCAGTTAAACTGGCAAGTATAGTAGATCCTAATCAATATACCAATGCTGCTCGACGTGGTGCATTAGCCGTGAATCAAAATAGAGATGGTCATTCTCAACGACGAGCAATATTTGCTGATCAATTTGAAAATGATTTTAATTGGAGAATTCATTATGAAACTACAGGACCAGAGTTATTACAACAAATGGGTCAAGATAAAATCGATGTATTTATAAATGGTAGTGGTACTGGTGGAACCATTGCTGGTGTTGGGAGATGTTTAAAAGAATATAATCCAAGAACAAAAATTGTTTTAGCTGATCCTCAAGGTTCTGGGTTAGCTAATAGAATTAATTATGGAGTTATGTATGATTCTGTTGAGAAAGAGGGGACAAGAAGACGACATCAAGTTGATACATTAGTTGAAGGAATTGGATTAAATCGATTGACTTGGAATTTTAAACAAGCAGAACCATATATTGATGAAGCTATTAGAGTCACTGATGATCAAGCATTAAAAATGGCAAAATATTTAAGTATTAATGATGGATTATTTTTAGGGAGTTCATCAGCGATAAATTGTGTTGCTGCTGTGAAAATGGCATTGAAAAATGGTCCTGGTCAAAAAATTGTTGTTATTGCTTGTGATTCTGGTGCTAGACATTTATCTAAATTTTGGAAAGAAGCTGCAAAATTACCCAATGATCTTACATTAGATGATATACTACAATAATTGGGTCTTGCTAACTAAATCCAAGCCAGACAAGGAAATGAATTGAAATAAAATTAAAATTAAATGTACATATACTCGATAATAACACTAATACTAACTAAAGAAAAACCGTATCTAACTTCTTCTCTTCAATCTGATTTCAATTTTGTCAATTCTTTTTCAATCATTTTTTGCTTTGTTTCTCTATATAATTTAATAGTACTCAATACTGAAGCACTAATACCCATCCATATTTGCCAAGTATCAAAAGGTAAGGCAATATTAAACACTGTATAAGTATTAAATGCCAAATCTGATAAATTCTTATAAATATCTATCCAAGCATTATTTTTCTTAAATTGAATTTGTGTCAAATTTTTAGCATCTTCACTATTCACCGTTGGAATAGTTGAAATATTAAACCCAAGTAAACCACCACTATCATTACCTTTGGCGTTCCCACCTAATAAAATTTGTTTTGACAATTGTTTAGCTTTATTTTTAACTTGAATTTGAATTTTTAAATCCATTTCTTGTTGTAATAAATTTTGTAAATTTTCATAAGCATTATATAAAGCTAACCAAGTTTCACAATGCCAAGCTATACTTTCATGTTTCCTAACAAATTTTTTATAATCAGGATTAGATACCACATTTAATTTATAAAGTACTATTGATT
>OKKB01000124.1_pt1 | contig 48068 bp, 27 predicted proteins | sample 1613931 | NCBI WGS metagenome assembly OKKB01 (sample SAMN04436893, study PRJEB24849) | human gut metagenome | biome: human gut; feature: NICU; material: stool | host: Homo sapiens | place: USA: Saint Louis, MO | collected 2012-02-08
ATCTGTTTGAGTAAACCGTTAGACGGGAAATCAAACTATATTGAAATTTACCAGTGTTGGAAAAAAAAGTATACATCTACGTTGAAAGAAAAAAAAAAAGAAACCAAAAGAAAAGCAGAAGAATCATTCGTAGTTAAATTAATTTTTCATTACAATAATATTTTTTTCTTCTTCCTTCTTTCTTTCTTTCTTTTAAATGGTTCATTTTTCCTATATTGGTTCTTCTACATTCAATGTAATTTAATTAATATATTATTATAAATTACTACCTCCCCATCGTCATCATCACAGTTCATTCTTATTCATCACTCCATGAATAGATATATCTATTATATACAATACTATCCAATTTCTACAGCGTAACTGAGAAACTATATCCATACCTAAACTTGCCTACTCCGATCTTTTCTTGCTTTCATCTACGATAATACTTAATTGTGATTTTCCCTCTTTCCCCTTGATACTATATATATCAGACAAGTTAAGTTAAGTTAAAGCATTAATCATGTACACTACATTGGAATATATTTGTACTATTGTATCTATTATCAATTTGATAACAGCATTGGTTATATACATTATTGATAGAAAACAGGGTGTTTCCATCAATTCCGGAAAGCATTTCCAATCTTTTAAAACCTGCATTACCATGTCAATTTTGTTTGGAGTATTGTCAATGTGTGTGACACTAAACAATTTACATCATAGCCATCGTATAGATCAATAAATAAATAAATAAATAAACTTATTTCCACTCAACCTGTTTCTGTATATATATTTGTATTTGTATACATCAAAATAAAGAACAAAACAAAACAAAAAATATTTCTATATATATATCTTTTTGAGGGTATATGTGTTTACAATTACTCTCTGACTTTTAGACTTTTTGTTTTTTTACATCTGGTTCTTCTTCCGCTCCATTTGATTTCAAAAGTGGTGTTGACATATCAGCATGGAAATCTTTGATGATTGAATCCACATCATCGATATTCAATTGTCTGACATCACCCAATTTCTTAATCTTGTTAGTGACTTCTTTACACTGTTCATCAGTTAAATGCAAGTTCAACTGATCAACTCTTGATTTGATGGCATTCCAACCAGTCAATCTATTAGCAAAGTGAATATATCTGGTTAAACCGAAATCACTTGGACTCAAAATTTCATAAGTAGATGGATTGGCCAAGATAGCTTTAGCATGGATACCAGCTTTATGAGTGAAAGCACAGAACCCAGTGATCGGATTATTGAATGGAATGTTAACTTGAACCGCCTCAGCAACCAAATTTTCAATATCTCTCAATTTATGAACTTTATATTTTGACAAAACATATTCACGATCAGCAGCAATCATTCTCGCCATTAACCCACCCAATGGAGTAATACCATTTCTTTCACCAATACCCAATACGGAAACATCAATCAATCTGGCCCCACCTTCCAAAGCTGTGTATGCATTGGCAATGGCACAGCCAGTATCATTATGGAAATGACATTCAATGTCACACTTGACTACTGATTTCAATGTTCTCACCAATTCATAAACTTGTCTTGGATTAGCACAACCAACAGTATCAGCAATACCAACTCTGTTAACCCCAATTTTATCAACAGTACGGTAAATGTTTAATAAATCAACCAAATCTGATCTAAAAGAATCTTCAGAACTGAAACGGATTTCAATACCTTTAGATTTGACAAATTCAATGACTTCAATAGCACTTTGTGCAATATAATTCATATCCTTACCATGAGAGTATTGTCTTAAAAATTGGGAAGTTCCAATAACCACATCAACTCCATCAACCCCAGTTTCAACAGCAACTCTGGCATCATCCATATGACATCTAATGTGAGTCAATATTTTGGCTTTTAAACCTAATTTACAAATGGCTTCACAATCTTTTCTTGATTGTTCAGATGCCACTGGTGAAGTCAATTCAATATAATCAACCCCAAAATCATCTAAGGCTTTAGCAATTTCAATTTTGGTTTCGGTGCTGAAAAATGCATTGGCAAACTGTTCACCTTCTCTCAAAGTTGATTCAATCAATTGAAAATTGCCAACATTCGAAAGAAAATCACCTGGATTAGGACCATAAGGGTTATGTTGGATTTTGGAACGATCGAATGATTCTGAAACTTCTTTATATCCGTCAACCATTGTTTTAACTAGTATTGAGATTATAAGAAATTAGTTAGTTGAAGATATAACAGATGGTAATCAAATAAAAAATAATTTTCATTGGATTGATTGAAAATGAGAGCAAAAAAAAGCGAAAGATGTGTTTTGATGAGACACTAAAACAGAGTCGTGTGAATGTTACAATCAATGGAAATGCAATGGAAGCGCTTATCAGGAAGAAGAAGTTTACAAGTATGAGGCTGGATCATAGTGCAATACTTTATGAAAACCAATTCAACAAAAATTGACTTGTTACATTGATTTTAGCTACTGTGTGATAATTGATATAGGTAAGTGGCAATACTTTTCATTTGCCATTGTTCCTCTGGTGCCCGTTGTTTGATTACACTATTTATCTTGAATGTATTCTATTAACTGAACACTATTCAAGTTGATATTGACTTATAGTCTGACAAAGTTAGGTCATACCATGTCTAATCGTATACGTGGTCAGTTTATTTACAGGCAATAGAACCCTGTACAGCTTCGGAACTTATGATCTGAACATAATACGGTGATTAAACCACATCGCATTATAAAGTTCGGAAATTTACCCAATCAAGATAGTCAACTCTGACATTGAACTTTGAAACAATTGTTTTTTGAGCCAGTCGGTGTTAGGAATAATCACGATATGTATGGGGTGATTTAAAGAATGTTCACGGAAATTTTCCTGTTGGGTAAATTTACCGAATTTGCTGAAAATTAAAGGGGTGGGCTAGAAACGAAAAAAGAGAAAAGGCAAATAATTCTCCCTATATAAACCCGACAAAAGTAAGTTTTGACAATTATCCAAAAATATTTCATTCAATCTTTTGTAATAGGATAAAGTCATCCACACAACATATCATTACCATTCCAAAAACATATCAATCATGTCAATTGAACTTAAATATAACAATTTGGGTGAATCAGGATTAAAAATTGCCCCTATTATTGTGGGTTGTATGAGTTATGGAGACAAAAGATGGGCTCAATGGGTATTAGAAGATGAAGAGAAAATTTTCCAAATATTGAAAAGATGTTATGATGTTGGATTAAGAACATTTGATACTGCAGATGTTTATTCTAATGGGAAATCTGAAGAATTAATTGGGAAATTTATTAAAAAATTCAATATTCCTCGTGATAGAATTGTTATTTTATCCAAAGTTTTCTTCCCCGTTGATCCTCAAACTCCTGGATTTTCATTGGCAACAAGAGATAATTTCCCAGTTTTAGATTATTATAATTCTCAAGGGTTATCAAGAAAACATGTTTTACAAGCTGTTCAAAATTCAGTTGAAAGATTAGGAACATATATTGATGTTTTACAAGTTCATCGATTGGATAAAGATACTCCGAAAAAAGAAATTATGAAAACATTAAATGATGTTGTTGATCAAGGATTGGCAAGATATATTGGTGCTTCATCTATGAAGGTGACTGAATTTGCTCAACTACAATTTATTGCTCAACTACAATTTATTGCTGAACAAAATCATTGGCATAAATTCATTAGTATGCAGAACTATTATAATTTGATTCATAGAGAAGAAGAAAGAGAAATGATTCCATTTTGTAAAGATAATTTCATTAGCAAAGTTGGGATAATTCCTTGGTCACCTATTGCAAGAGGGGTGTTAACTCGTCCAGTTGATACCAGCTCTGAAAACTCAAGAGATAAATTAGATAAAACTTTTAAGTTATTACATCTTGATGAATTGACTGATGCTGATAAAGAAATCATTTCTCGTGTTGAAAAAATTGCCAAAGACAACAAAGTAAGCATGGCTGTTGTCGCTACAGCTTGGGTTATTAGTAAAGGATGTAATCCAATTGTTGGACTTTCTTCTGTTGAACGAGTTGATGATATTTTAAAAGCTACAGTTTTGAAGTTGACTGAAGAAGACATTAAATATTTGGAAGAACCTTATGTTCCTAAACAGCCACTCAATTGAGCTAGAAAGTAGATGGGTGTAGACATTGAAGTAAGACAATAAAAATTGTGATTTTGATAAAAAAGTGAAAGTCTTGCTACCAAATGGGTATTGGCGCTTTACGATAGTTTTTTCTCTTTGTTGGATTGGGTGGACAACGACAATGTAACACAGTTTGTGGATTATTATTATCTATCATTACAATTCCAAGAAATATTGTTGTCTGTGTCAAGTGGAAAACGAAATTAAACACGCATTCAAAGAAAACCACAAAACACTATAGAATGAACACGAAGGAAATCTCAGATTGTTTTTAATATGACACAAAATGAACAATACTTTAGAAAATTTCAAGATTTCAACGATTTCAAAGATTAGCAAAGAACACTTGCATTGATTGTAAAAATCTTCTCAAAAAGTGTCTAATATAAATATAAAAAGCTTTTTCCCGCTTTTCCCGTATATATTCACATTATTTATTCACTTATAGGCTATTTCACTTCCTATTATGAAGGCAATTGTATACCACGATAGAGGAGATATTAGATACGACCCCAATTTCCCTGATCCACAAATCATTCGACTGGATGATGTCAAAATCAAAGTTCATTATTGTGGGATTTGCGGTACTGATTTAAAAGAATATAGTGATGGGCCGATTTTTTTCCCACCGAAAGGTGAATTGAATGAAATTTCTCAAATGGAATCAATTCAAGTCATGGGTCATGAAATTAGTGGTGAAGTAATTGCTATTGGGGATGATGTAACCAATGTTAAAGTGGGTGATAAAGTTGTTGTTGAAGTGACAGGAACTTGTTTAGATAGACATCGTTACCAAGATCCTAAAAATGGCGATCTGCCTAAACCAAATTGTCCAAGTTGTGTTTCGGGTAACTATAATGCGTGTGATTATCTTGCTTTAATTGGTTGTGGATTTGCTAATGGTGGATGTGCAGAATATTTAGTTGTTGCTAGTCTGAAAGTTATTGCATTCGATCAGAATAAAATCCCTATGGATATTGCCGCATTAATTCAACCAATAGCTGTTAGTTGGCATGCTGTTAAAGTATCAAATTTTAAACCCGGTTCTAATGCATTAATTTTAGGTGGTGGCCCCATTGGATTAACAACAATTTTTGCTTTGAAAGGTAATCAAGTCTCCCAAATTGTTTTAAGTGAACCAGCATTAGCAAGACGTCAATTGGCAGAGAAATTAGGAGTTATTACTTATGACCCTACTGGTAAATCAATTGAACAATGTGTTGAAGATTTAAAAAAATTATCCCCCGGAGGTTATGGATATGAATATTCATATGATTGTTCTGGAGTTAAAGCAACTTTTGAAACTGGATTGAAAACTTTGAAAATTCGTGGATGTGCAACAAATGTTGCCATTTGGGCTCATAAATCAATTCCATTATATCCTATGGAAATTACCCTTTCAGAAAAAATGTTAACTGGATCAATTTGTTTTGTTAAAAAAGATTTTGAAGAATCAATTAAAGCAATTGAAAATGGTTTAATATCGATTGATGAATTGAAAATGTTGATTACTCTGAAAATTCATTTACAAGATGGAATTGAAAAAGGGTTTTTGGAATTAATTAATCACAAGGAAAAACATATTAAAATATTGTTTTCTCCGAAAAGTGAATATTTACTATGCAATGGAGTAAATGATTCCAATAAATAAATATACTAATAAATAATAGATATAAATATATACAGTTTTAAAGTAGAATCGAACTAATGACGAAACTACTTCTTCACTCATACTTCTTCAGTTTCTCTTAATGATGTCAATCTACTTGATCCTCCAGTGGTTGCTGTCCTCCGAATTGGTGGTAAGCTTAATTCATCTTCATCTTCATCTTCGTCGTCATCACTATCATCTTCAATTTGTAATGCAGTTTTACGTCGTTGAAAATCTTTAATGTGAGCTCGATTCAATCGATCACTAATCACTTTAAAAGTACTTTTACGACGTGATAATTCGGTACTAGCAATAGTTTTCCTACTGATTGGAATAGAACTTTCATCGATATGTGTATCCCTATCACGAGCAGCAGAATAACCAGTAGTTGCTGAAGTATCAATAGTAGTAGATGCATTAACACCAACATTGCTAGGACTTGTAGATTGGAAATCCATTGAATAATCTTGGAAATTAGGTTCTTGTTGTTCAGAAAACTTGGAGTAATACCGTAATTCAACTAATTTCTTGATGGCTTTTTCAACCTTGTTAGACACAGAATAAGGTAATGGAGTATCTTTGGAAGCTCTAAATAAAATGACATTGGTGGCATGTTCGTTTTCCATTCGGAAAAGTATCCAAATGAATCTTCTAACAATTTCTGCTACAGCAATACAAAAACTTGTCACTGCTGATTGTTGAATTTGTCGAGTGAAAAATGCATAGAAAACCCATTGAAATCTTAAAATTACATCAGTAATCATTGCTGCATAATAATAATTTGGATTCTTATAAAATAAATGATCCCTCAATAAGAAATTTTTCGAATCAGATTGTAATAATGACCAATCCATAACAATATCCCAAATTGATGAAATAATGGAATTCATAGATGCAAACACAATGAACACTGCCCTATTTTGGGTTTTTCTATCAATACGATAGATACTCAATGTGATATAATATATTGCTGTAATTGTGTACTTCATCAGGTTTGCTAAATGTGGGAACCAATCACCAGTATCCATATAACGACGAATACATTGTAAAAATCTCCATATACTGGGCAAAGTACTGAAAAATCCCATTAATCGAGATTTATCTGATCCACAAGTATTTTGTGATGGTATTTGGCCTGGTAATGTCCCTTTCCAATGATGTGAATATAAACAAAAGAAAAATGAAATGTTCCCCATGGTATAAGTCAATGAACTCACAATATCACCTAAAAAGAAATCACGGAATTCCACAGGGTATAATCCAGACAATAATAATCTCCAAAGGGCTACTTGTAACCATCTTCTACTATTACCATAAAGTATATTCCCCGGTAAGAAAAAAATTATTAACATGACAGCAAAATAAATCCATGGCCAATCCCTTCCAGGAAAATCAGATGGCCAATAATTGTTAAAACTGAACCATGCTAAAATAGTGAAAAATGCAAATCCAAATGATGGTAACACTAAAAATTGTTTATAATTTAATGTTGTAGCAATATTGAATTCAAAAATAAATCTATAATTGATTTTAAATTTATCAAATACTGCCATATTAACTGCAAATAAAATAAACGTTAAATTCAAAAGGAAAAACCCTGCCCAAATTTGTAACAAGTATTTCCCCTCTGTCATGTCTCTATTCAAAGTTTTATCTAACACCGTGTAAAGTGCCAACACAAATAACGGCAATCCAAATCCAAGAAATAATCCACTAACAAAAAATTCCTTATAAAATGATGGCGGTCTCATTTCTGATGCATTGATGGCGTATGCAATGGTTTTCAATTTTTCCAATGAATGCTTTCTATCGGTTGATGCTGAATCGAAGAATACAATGTACAATTCTTCGACATGGTTGATTAACTTGTCTAGTAAATCACTAGTTAAGAAATAAGATGTTGTGTCTATTTTATGCATAAAAGGTTGCATAAGTTCTGTTTTCAATGCCTTGTCATATTTCTTGGTGATTTTTCTAAATGCAGTTCGATTCATGGTTTTAAATGATTTTAATAATGATAATGCTCTATAATGTTCTAATAATGCTGACTTCAATTGTTTTCTTGCGTATAAATATGGCACCCCAAAATGTTGTTTATGTAAGGCATAATCACGTCGTCTAGTTTTCCGTAATTGTTCTTCAGTTTGAGGTGGTGGTGGTTGTGGTGCAGCAACGTTAGGGATGAAAATCGATTCACCATCAGATTCTTCAAGTGATGTCAGATCAATGGTTGCGCCTTCCGTTATATCAACAATCCCATTTCTCACCCTATTCTCCGCATAGTTTAGATCTGCTTTATCTTGGATTTGCAAAGATATCTCATCTTGAAATTGATTGTCCCGTTTATTTTTTGTCCTCCATTTTTTCAAGAATTGTAATGACGGTAAGCTAGGTAATTCAAATCTATTCAAATTACTGATGATTGATTTTGTATGGAAAGCAAAATCATTGACTTTGTTGACAACATGATCAGTATTAGATTTAACTGGATGGTTTTTGTTGTCATGAATATTTTTCTCTTTGATAAGTTGAGTCTTTTGATCTCGAAGTTGATATAATTGATCTTGTAAGAGCAAGAATCGTTCATACACATCTTGTTCCTTTTCAATATAAAAATCATCAACTTTCATAAGTTGTTCATTCAACCATTTGGTAAAGTTTGCCTTTTCTTTTATATAGTCATCTTTTTTGCTAGAGGATCTAACTGAAGTAGCAAAGATAGATAATCGGCGTCGACTATACCCGGAGTTAGAATATTGACTAGCTGATAAGGGTGGTATTCCTTCAACTTCATTCTCATTGTTCTCATCTATGGCTCCTGTAGTATACACTTGCTGAGGTTCTGTAGGGACAATCAAAGGTGTTCTATCATCAGTAGTATTGTTAATATCTTTCTTTTGGAATTTCAAAGTGTCTTCAAAAGCATACTCTTCTTGTAATTTTTTACATTTTTTAATTAATTTTTTCCCTTCTTTATAATCCACATATTGATCCTGCCATTCAGGGACTAAACCTTCTTTCAAAGATTCAGCAAATTTCATGCCAATATGTAAAGTGGTGGTTGAATCTGATAAAGTTGTGCTAGTGAAAAGATAGCTTTGTGCGTGAAGAGACTAATAAACTTTTGGTGCGTGGAATCTTTAGTATTCGTCTTCTATATATATACTCTTTTTTTTTACTTGCCAGATGCATTTGAAAATGGATCGTGCGTAATCTTTTTTTTTACCACAAAGTTCAAGCCTCTTTGTTTTGATTTTGCGTTATGGGTGTTGATAGTATCACCAGGTGTAAAGGTTGACGGTGGTAGTGGTGTGGTATATAATAGAGCTTCTTCTACTTCTAAACAAACTGAAATGGCTAACACTTTTTATATCCAAAGAAAGAAAGGTGTATTTAAAGTTCGATTTAAATTAGAAAGAGATTCGTCAAGTTTCTTTGAAATCTCAATTTGTGGTTGTAAAAAAGTTTTTTGAGCGATTTAAAAAACTGTATTTAGAGAATCATCATTATTTTCATACTTCCTTTCTTCCGTTCGACCAATGAGGATTAATGAATATGGTAGATGAGAAAACAATCATGCTTAATAATATTTGTTTAAACTGTTCAATGCCGTACATATAATTACATAGAAATGAATTTTTGTTGATGTGATGTAAGTTAGTTAGTATTATTTTCAATTTGGTGTTGATAATTGAAAATAATCTTAATATTTTTTTCGTAAATCAAAGCCAACCAGATCATCACACACGTGTCACACAGATCCATGTAACCCTTGATTCAGTAAATATAGGATAATGCAATATTAAATACCATTTCATAAATAAACACTATATATTTGTTACTATATTTTAAAATACTTGTGAAATTACTTACAATATGGAGAAGAAATGTCTTAACATCAAAAGGAAGACGACTTTCAAGATTGTCCTTGTTTTTCATTAATATCATCATCACGACCGGGACCTTAAAGAACAAAAGTTTGTAATACACAACGTATAAATTGAAACTCATCAAATCTCAAAATTTTAAACTCAAACTCAAACTTAAACTTAAAAAAAAATAAAACAAAAACAAAAACGAAAAATAAAATAAAATAAAATAAAATATCTATATCATCAAAATTGGAAAAATAGTCAATGGTCCAAAACAAAGATGTACCAATCATTGTTCAACATATTCTCTATCGTCAACTTTACCTTCAACTTCTCCTCTAATTTCTTCCATTTTTCTAGTTTGTTCTTTCCAAATCTTCTTTTCTTCTTCTGCCTTTGCATCTTTAACAAACAATGAATCATCTGGTCTTCTGTAAGAGTTACCAAGTCTATCCCAAAGAGTAGTGAATTGACCGTAATTGTAGTTGAAATACAAGTGATGGACAGTGTGACAAGCGGTACCATTGACAACTGGGTCATTAGACCAGTAACTACCATCATGAATCATGACAGTCCAAAAGTTAACAAAAGTGAACAAAAACAAGTACAATACTTTATGCAATGGGAATAATAATGGGTAAAGATGGTAAGGTAAAGATTGGAAGAACCCATCAACTGGATGGAAAGCATGAGAAGCAAATGGAGTACAAACAATCCACTTGTGATGAGGTTTATGTAACACTTTGTAAACAGATGGCCAGTGTAACCATCTATGAAGGAAATAAATACCACAATCGGTGAAAAGAATGAATTTAGGAATTTGCCACAAGATAGCTTTATAACCACCAGTACATTCATTGATATCTAAATAAAGGAAGGAATACCCATTTAATTCTAATAAAAAGAATGGGATAGTTAATAAAACCATAACTGGAATGGCAGTAGTGGCACGTTTAATTTCCAAAGACATTTGGTTTTTCAAATATCTTGGATGGTTGAAAATTTTCTTATCGAAAACAAAAACATATGATAAGTAAGCCACAATGAAATATAATAACCAACCAAATATAGTAGTGATAATGAAAAGTGATAAAGTTTCTCTGAAAATGTTTGATCTGGCTAAAAATGAAGTATTAATGAAATCGGTAGCTGGGAAAAATTTAGGAGCTAATCCATAAATTTCTGATTTATCTTGATAACTAGCAATTTTAGAAAATAAATAACTTGGAATAGTTGCTGGGTTAACATTACTAATATTGAAATTATTTGAAGAAATCAAAGTAGAATTTGTATCAAATGAATCCAAATTTGGGAGACTTGGGAAATCTATTTGTGAAAATGATTGTATAGCTGGTTTCAAAAATTCATGAACAGCACCATCTTTAGGGAAAACATCAGCATAAACTTTATCAAAAAGATAATAGTCACAAATTTCTAGTACGATATCCATGGTAGTAAAATTAGCTAAACCGAATCCGAAAGAAAGAAAAAAAGATTGAACTTATATGCACAATAGGGAAAGAAATGGGAAGGGAATAGAATGTCCAAAGATATCTAGATTGTAGGAATCTTAGGTCAAGATATGATAATGAGCAAGGATTAACAATTGGAAGGAAAATGGGAAACTGTTAAAGAACCTCTTAAAGTAAGCAGTAATGTGATGGGAAGGTTGACCTTAGTTGATTTTAATGAAAAAAAAGGGATTATCTGCTATGGTTTATTAAAGAAAAGAAAAAAGCAGAAATTATATTAATAGCAAAGATTAAAGCCAAACACTTGAATAAATATATAAATCAGATTTTAGCAAATGCAAAGGAATACTTAAACGAAAGTAACACCACTCCACTATGTTTATTATTGAATGTTTTTTTTTTTTCCAATTTCAAAACAACTACTATGAAAATGAAAATGAAAAAAATCTATCAAAATAGGTGGAAGAAAAAAAAGCTTAACAAGTAGTTTTGAAGGAAGTTTAATACAAAAAAAAACAGAAGAAGTTTGTATGTATATGCAAGTGTGGTCTCGCGTAGTCTTCCTATGGCTACAAAGTATTTCTTAGATTAGAGGGATGCTGAAAATAATAATATCGCAAAACAATTGCATTCCTGCACATCGGATTTTTTTTATATTTCACTTAAGTAAAAGGTACGATGGGAACGATGTTACAATACAATACAAGTTTTATATCAGATGGGAACGACGACGACAGAAAAAAGTCTAAATTTCTTTTTTCTTTTTTTCTTTCTTGCCGCCTTACGGTTTTGCTTTTTTTATTTCTCGCATTAATTTTTCCCGTCCTCAGTCCCCCACCACCACCTCCTCCCCTATCCTATCCGAAGATCGGTTTATTTTTAGCCTATGGAGTTGGGTTTCACACGTTTTGAGTTTTACTATTACATATTCCATATTCCGTTCCTTTACATCCGTTCTACTCCTCTATGTAGATTGACAACCTAATATACTTCAAGATTGTGAAATCCGTGTAGTTTTGTCTTCCATATTGTCATATTATGTAGATATGATATCATTTTGAATTGAGATCGTGATTTCTCCCAATCAGGAAACCACGACACACACACACCACTCTATTTTCTTCTTTCCCGCTTAACAAAAATTCAAAACAATCGATCGATCGTATTATAATCAGAAATCATACTACAATTTTTTATTTCAGGTACGAGCAACCAAATCAACCAACGTTATAGACCCATATCTCAGTTTGATCTCAAATACTTTCTACCTACCTGGTATTTCTTCCAATCATCTGACGGAGATTAGTAACAATTGATTGTAGAATACATCAGTATAGGTTTCAAGTACTACCCTCCCCAATTGGTTTGTAAATCGTTTGCTTCCTTATATTCCCCGTGTGTGCATACAAACTAAACTACTTACATATAATTATGGTACGACAATTTTACACTTTACTACTCTATGTACAATTTGATCTTAGGATTCAAAAAAACCAACATAAACGAAACAAAGAACACAAATTTCATACTTTCTCTTTGTCAATTGGTGTATGCCGCGTGTTTTTCTTTTCTTATAGTAAATCTAGTAAATCAGAATTGTTGATATTACTATTGGATGTTGTTGATATTGATGATTTGACATTGGCATTGACTGATGATGATGATTTCGGAGATAACACCATGTTTGTGTTAAATCCTGGTGGATAATTAACGTTTTTCGTTTCTACTTGTGGTTGTGACTTCAGAACCTTGAACGATTCAGCAGTTGTTGGAGTATTTGGTAATGTTTTCATTTTATTCACTTCACCTTGCCAGTTTAGAGTACCATTTTTATTGCTTGATGATAACTCTGATGCAGATGTACCTGATGCCAGTTGGAAATCATCAAAATCATCTTCTTCTTGCTTTTTATCAAATGTAGAATTCAATGTGTTTAATAGTCTATTGTTGGTAGTATTTGATTGAGCATTCGTAGCGCCAAATGCTAATCCACTAGTGGGTTTTTTAGTTGGTCTTGGTCTTGGTCTTAAAGTATTTGAATTACGAAGCTCCGTCGTATTTCTTGAAGATGCAGAATTTGATTTTGTGGTGGTACTACTAGTGGTGGTGGTCGTGGTGGACGTGAATGACTTTCTCTTTGGTTGCATTACTTTTCCCTTTGGAGCGTTCATCTCATCGGGGACGTCGTGTATCGTTTGTGTTTGCAACAATGCTTCAAAATTATTATTACCAGCTTCATTTGTACCACCTTTGTGTCCATTAGAAAATCCATTGGATGAAGTTTTCGTTATAGTAGACAATTTTTTCTCAACTAATTGCTTTTGCACAGAATTTATAATTGCAATAAATTTATTGAATTCCAATTGATTACAATCATTGCATCCAAATGCAAGGGAATAACTTTGAGGGATTATTGACTCCACTATTGTTTCTAAATCTAAATTGATATGTTCACTTGTAGCCAATTTGGAGAAAAAATTTAACATCTTGGTGACAATTCTTTTATCTCTACTTTTCAAATTTTTCATAATGGGGAATAATTGTTCGTTAACAATGATTTTATCAATGATTTTCTTATCGACTAATCCTTCAAATGTATCAATAGTAGTTAGTTTGGTTGACAAAATAGTGGTTGTTTTGAACACTTGACTCAATAATGGAACTAAAGTATTCTTTATATATGGGAAATCAAGCTTATCAACAAATTGAGGTATGAATCCTAAAAACTTTTCTTGCAATTGAATTTGTAATTCTATTTGATTGCTTTCTTTAGGAGATATTGTTAAAACTAAATCAATAATGCCCTTGAAAAATTGAACAAATTGTTTATCTTTTGATTTTGTTTGAATGGTATCAAAATTGTTAATCAATGTCAACCTAGTTCTCACAGAAGAATTTATTAATTTAGTGAATGTTTGTGGCGCCTTTTTATCCCTTGGATTATCTTTGAAAAGAGTATCAAATACTTTATCTTGGAATGTCAAACTTGACAATGTTTCAGATATTTTCAACACAATGGTTAAAGACTCTGAAATCAATTCATCAGTCTTAGGATCAATTGCAGCTTCTGTCAACACATTCAATTCATTTGTCAATAAATCAATTAATAATGGTAACAATTTCAGTGATCTGAATGATGGAGGGAATTGTGAAATTAACGGTGAATTGTTGGATTGTTGTGGGTCGACTTCTGATAATCCTTTTAGGAACACCAATTTCTCGTCAATTGATTTCGTGGAAAATTCATCAATAAACCACATTGCCTTTATAATGCTGCCATTGAAAAACTCTGAATCCATAAATTGGTCCAATGTGATTCTATCATGAGGATATCTTGCCAAGATTTGTGGATATAAAGGATATAATTTGTCAGGAATATCTTTTAATACATATTTCAATTCTGTTGGTTTATGATTATAGAATTTTTGTTCAAATTTCCGAAATTCTTGTTTATAATCAGAAATACTATTGGCATCAAAACAATTGATCAATAAATCATGATGATTATATAAATAATAAATTAATTGACCTAATGACCATATATCATTGGCGAAATCCAATTTTGTATGAGAATCAATAATCAATTCTGGTGCTGTGAAATTTAAATTAAAATTTGCAAATGGTACCACTGACATATTATTCAATATATAGAAGTTTTCTCTTTCTTGTGGTGAAATTTCATTCAAGTTTTGTAAGAATTTGAACCCACCTAATTTCCAATCCCCTTGATTATTAATATAAACTGATGAAGGTTGTAAATTCAAATGGATTATTGACCCATAACTATGTAAAAACTGTAATCCTTTAGAAATTTGTAAAAGTCCCTTTTGAATAGATAAATCATCTAAATCTTTTGGATTCACCGTAACTAAATTATCAATCACAGGTTCAGTAACAAATAAGAATTTTGATTTGGTTTCTTCTAATACTTCATAAACTTGTAATAATTGTGGATGTTTCAATTTACTTAATTGACTAACTTCATATTTTATCAATTCATAGCATTCACTTATCACTACTTTAGGATTTTTCACACTCGAAGAAGTAGTATGCAACCTACTAACTTGGGTTTCAAATTTTGATTTGTCAAAAATGAAAACTGAAACAATTTTTCCATTGGTCTTGTGTTTAGCAGGATAAATAGCCCATGGTTCAGAAACAAAGGATGGTTGGTCCAGAACACTGTAAATGGATCGTATACCTGTGCTAAATCCCAATCTACTCAACATAGTTAATTCAGGAAGATGGTAGTCAATAAAATTCGATTTAAAGTTGATACGTGGGCTTTTTGGTTTCAAAAAGTCCCTCTATCTTTTTAAATGTCTGAAAAGCGAGAATGTTGTTCTAAAAAAAATCCCTCTCTCGCTTGAAAAAAAACTAGAAATGAGAATGTTAAGTAACATCATCATTGTTGATAATCTTTTGTAGAGAGAAAAAAAATATATACTTCTAAAAGACAACCCCATCTACTCATCAACCAAACACTCAAAGATGAATCTTATTGAAGACAATTTCAAAAACTCAGCAGAAAGACTAGATAAGCCATCTGCTTACTTAATCAGAAAGGCGAGACACAATTATGGAGAATTGGAAAGAGCAATGACTCTGAAAACCGTGTATGTTGGTAATTTATCTCATTTCACCACTGAAGAACAAATACATGAATTATTTCTGAAATGTGGTGCTATTGATAGAATTATAATGGGATTAGATAGAAATAAATTAACTCCCTGTGGGTTTTGCTTTGTGATATATCGAACTGAACAAGGTTCTTTAAATGCCATGAAATTTTTACAATCGACCATTTTGGATTCTCAAAGTATATCGATTGATTTGGATCCTGGGTTCCGTGAAGGAAGACAATTTGGAAGAGGTAAACATGGTGGTCAAGCATCTCAAGAAATGGCAGCTGCTGGTGGGTTTGACAATGGTAGAAATGGTGGTGGGTACAGAGGGCGTGGCAGAGGCGGATTCAGAGGTGGGTTTAGAGGTGGTCACAGAGGACGAGGTGGTGGTTTTAGGGGTGGATTTAGAGGTGGAAGAGGTGGCGGAGGTGGTGGTGGTGGTTTTGGTCGTGGTGAATCTTCAGTTTATATACCTTCAAAAGATCCTACATTTGATGCGCCAACCACATTCAATCCATTGGCAGACATGAGTCAAAATTAGAGGTTTAGGGAGGATATGTATGTAACATTGTATAGTATAAAAAGAATATCACGAAATAAATTTAACGGAGAGTAAAATAAAAACAATAGAAAGAGACAAGTGTACGAATACTTATAGTCCATCACTCGCAAGTCTTGATGACCTAGCTAGCCTTTTTGACAATTAATGTTGTCATCGGATAAAAAGTAAAGGAAACAATTATTATCGTTGAAACATTTGTTATCAAGGGCATTTTTGGCTGTGGTACAATTTGGAGTAAGTGGACTTTGTCTGTACTTGTTATTCATAAATTTTTGATTGAAATGGGTATCAGTGGTATTCCACAAGTATTTGGAGACATATGAATGCCAGAAAGTACCATTGAGAGGAGCATCTTTTGGCCAAGTCCCCTTAGGGTCATATGATTCTCTAGCTGAATATTCCAATTTCCATGTTGGTTCATTACCACTGTTGGTAAATGTTCCGTTTAAATCAAAATAGTAACTAAATGAGTTACGAATGTTGAAACTTTCATTTTCCACCTCATAGTATCTGAATCCGGGGTTGAAGTTTGTGTATGGAGTCACAGAAGGATTCACCCAAGACACAGTAAGGGCATCCTCGATCTTGCTGGTGTCATTTGTTGAATAGTAGACAGAATACTGGGTTCTATGGGTGTGTCCAAAAAACAAATTGGCTATAGTGTAAGGAGAGAATCGTTTGACAATGGCAGCAAAAATATGTGATTGAATTGGCAAAACATCATAATTGTTTGAAGGAATATGAGCCAAAATCCAAACTCTTTGACCATGAGATTCACTATCAACCAATTCATCAATCAAGAATTTCCAAATACCAAATTTGTCCGGTTTAGTAGTTGTTTCTCCATAACTCCAAAGATTGTCACCATAATAGAAATTGGAATTGAGTCCAATAACTTTCAATCCTCTCTTGGTGGTAAATGAATATCCAGTATAATGGGTTTTAATTGCGTCGGCATCTTTTTTATCAAACCAACCATTATTTACCCAAAGATCAGTCACATAATCTTCATTCCAATAATAACTAGCATTGCTTACGTAAATACGTGGGGCAACTTCGGCATATCTGAACATGGTATCGTGGTTACCCAATGCAGGGAAAACTTGTACACCATTTAAATAATGATTGATCAGATTGAAAATAGCTGCTTCGGAGAATTTCAACTCGTCAGGGTTGGCAAGTTCACCATTATGAGAGAAGCTGTCCCCTGTGAAAATAATAGATTCAAAGTTCTTCTCTTGATGAAGCTTTTTCATTTCAACAATTGAATTGTTAACAAGCAAGTATGGAGCATCAGATAAATATGCACCGAATGAAGTTGCAGGTGCTTTATTGAAAGACCAGCCAAAGTATTGAGGGAAATCGTAGTAGTCTCCTTTGGAGAATTTGGCATTTTCATCATAATGGGAATCAGGATAGAAGGAGATATCATTACCGGATACATCACTATTGAATGATTTGTAATAGTCTGTGAAATTGTATGTCTTTCCTGGAGCATCTTTGGAGTACGAGCTAGAAGTACCACATGGAACCAGGGTACAGTTACCTTCAGCACCTAGTTTATAATCTAATTGAATATGGAAATCACTGGCATGTAAAACATTAAATGTTTCTGAATTATTGGTGTAAACTGGAGGCTTGTTATATTTGCTATCTTTTTTAGGCCACCAACTTTCAAGGTCAAATAATTCCGTGACATTTGGAGTTGCTGGTAACTTACAAGCTTTGTTCCCCTTGAAATAACAATAAGTTTCTAAATCATATTCACTCGAAGTGTTGAATCTTTTGATTATTTGAAGGAAATCATTATCATAGAAATTGACATTACTAATAGAGGAAATACCGGCATCAGGACCATCATCATTAAATCTTTGTTCATTTCTGGATGAGGTGGTGACAAAGAAATCAGTCCATTGACAAGCTTCTCTCCATTGAGTGTTCAAACAATTTTTAAACAATAATAAACCAACCAAATGTTCTTTGTCAGGGTTTTGTTCTACCAAATTTTTGGCATTGATGATTCTACTTTTACATTTATCACAAGCACTCCCATTGGCAATTTGAACTTTGTTAATGTTGAAATTGATGAAATCACCATCTTCACGAGACAAGTTGTCAAATATTTCATCAGAAATATCAGAATATCCGTGATTCACAATAACTTGGTTACGTAAATGGAAATCAGCTGTTGCACCAACAATAATGACACTTAATGTGAATAATTTAGACAAGAGCATCTTTTTGTTGATATCTGAGTGTTATTAGTTACAAATAAATTATATTTATATGCATTATGTGAAAATTGTTGTTTAAGAAGGCACCTTAGTAAGATATTTATATTGACATACACTGTACTAGTTTTAATAAATGGGGGGGTATTCTTGCAGGCTATTGTTTTAAGTGTTCTATTAGTGTTTTATCAACCTCGGGCTTAATGAAAATAGCTATTGTTAAGATTTTTTGGCTATTGATGATACACGTGTGTGTATCATTGTCTTTACAATTGGGGGTGATGCCATCTATTTTTTTGGAGCCGTTTAATAAAAGTTTGATAGAAAAGGGGGTAGCGGATAAATATTTCGAGACTTTATAATTTTGGAGGCTTTGCAGTAATTTCATATTTTCGAGTATTTATTTGAATAAAGCCGAGGTGGGGGTTAGGTAAGTCAAGGTATGGAAAACTTCCAATAGTCATGTGTAGTTTTTTAGAATCATATCCTCGATGTTATATTTTCTATTCATTTTACTTACGCCAACAATAGGAGGTTGGTTTTCAAAATTCTCTGTTATCGCTAGATGGCTGCAAAAAAAGAAACCTTAAATCTTCTTTAACTCGTGTACATTATTAACTGTCAATTAGCTACCAATGGTTGGTGATTAATAATGTAAACGTGTGTCAATTAAAATTAATAAATGACTTGACTTCATGACAGCTTCATCAATACACGTGTATGTCGATCGTATTTCCACACTCAAAAAAGAATGGTTATGTAATCAAAGTTAAAGTCAAAAAAAAAAGATAAATTGAGACTTTACTTAGTCAAATCAGGTAGATGATTATACTTTGAAATAGGTCGACTTGGTCTAAAACCTCTAGAAGTAATAGTTCGTAAAACATTTAAATAGCTGGAATATTTTATTACAGTATTAAGCTTTGCTATTTCATAGAGTTTATTTTGTCTGGTTGAATTGTAGCTCCATATATTTCTTCTCTGCAGAATTATGTCTCAAAAATTGATTAGAAAAAGCTTATTTCTTTTCTTGGAAATATTTACAAAAAACATTTGAAATTCCACAACATGCAAATGCAGTGAATTCCACCAGACTACCTCTAGCAGCCCCTATCTAACTAGCATTTATTTTTAGATATGTGATATTGAACTCAAACCGAACATTAGGTATAAAGTTGATGTAGACTTCCGAAATAAGTAATATATACAATTTGTTGTTACATTTTTCGCACAATCAGCTCAACAAAATTGTATGAGTGTGTGTAGTAGTGTCTTTTTTTTTTCAACTGTTCATACAAAATAAATTCTCATTCGTAAATGAAATAGTTGTGACCAATATCTAAAGACAGACCTAGACCACCACATCCCCATATTTTTAAACCAACAAGGTCATGTCAGCACAAAGTACACCTAAAAAAGAGTATTCCAATGATTCAAGACCACAGTCCACGGAAAATGATACAGCTCGTTCTAAAAGAGGGGGCAAGGACTCTCAACCCCCACCATTTCACAATTCCACTGTAACTCGTTCGTCTCTCCCCAATAATCCAAGACCAGCATCAACTGGTAACATTCCACGGAACACTAGTACCCCATCATTAAATAAAAAGCAGGCAAACCGATTGAAAACCCACAATAGGTCTCTATCTCACAACAAGTCTCTAACCAAGTTATCGACATCAACCGGAGCAACGGCGCGACCACATTTGAATCGATCAAAGTCAACCGAGGTCTTGTTGAAGAGCAGACAAGGTGGTGCTTTGAAAAGAAATAGTAGATCGTTGACCAAGATGACAGCATTACAACCTATGACAAAGACAACATCAAGTCCGACTTTGCCAACACACAAGTCCACCACATCTTTGAAAAATATCAATTCAACATGCAGTATTGGATTAAAATCCAGTGCCCACAAGGGGAAAGCTATTCTTCAATTAAATGACGATGATGCAGATTATGAGGATGTTGAAAATCTACTGAATGATGAAGACACCGGAGAGAATAATGCTCCTGTGCCTGAAAGGTTTGATAGTCAAGATACTATATCAACAACACACCTGCAAGATGAACAGAATATTCCCAGTTTGTATGAACAAATAAACAGAATATTACCAGAGCCAACCCCAGCTTCCGAAGAACCTCCAAAGTTTAAGGATAAACTAGAAGTTGTGGAGGAAGGGAACACAATCGATAGCAAAGTTAACACAAGTCATCCTGAACTTGGTTCTTCTACAAAGAGTTCAACGGATGATTTCTCACAGGCAAACAATTTTTATAGTGGATCATTACTATTGTCACAGTCTACAGGTCTAGTGAGAAAAATTGATCCAAAACATAGTGCCAACTTGAAAATGACAGAGGCATATCCAGCTATGCCAAGTGATGAAGCTTTGAATTCAACTGCAATAAGTGGCATTTCATTTAAAGCCAATCCTATGGAGCTCAACAATGCTGCAGAACCAGTAACTACAAGTAAAAATGTGAGTCAAAACAATTCGTACCAACCCGATCAAACCATTTTCAATAATTTGCAACGAACAAATAATCAATATTTGATGAACAAAAAACAGCAACAGCAACAAAAAACACAACAGAAGTCGCAACAAAAGCAACAGCAGGTAAAACCACTTTCTCCTGCTGGGACTGCTATCAATAATGGCACTAACAATTTTTCCGATTTTCTTCGAACCAACAATTCCACATCGTCAGCTGATCTGCAATACGGTCACAATATAGAAACTAGAACGCAACAGAGGTTGTGGCTACAAAGAGAAAGTTCACTTATGGACGTTACAAATTTAGATGCTAATCGTATGTCCAACTTTTCAAACTTGTCCTTGAACAATCTAATGTTTTCTCACAACTACAACAATCAGAGTCAGGCAAATATTCGTGACCTCCAGTATAGTGGGTCTGTTCCTCAACAACATCAACCATTAACACCCATGACACCCGCCACACCTGGTGTAGGAAACAATGGGTCGTATCCTGGTTCCGATGTCAACGGTAATCAAGGGTTACTTAATTTAGTACAAGGCACCCTTCCACATACAGTACAGACAAAAATTGAATTTGAAAGATTGAATAGGGAATATTTGAATGTAAGAAGGCACGCAAACCCTATGGGAGAAAGTTTGAAACGATTGGAATCATATTCAGGCAAAGAACTCAAGGTATCGAAAACAAGAAAGGGAGATAAGTCTACTACCGATGCTAATGCAAGCACGTTTGAAGAATTTTCTCCTACATTTCACGAGAAAGAGACCGAGATATCCAATACTTTGAGCAAGCTCTGGCAAGATGCAATCGTATCTTCGCTGTCTTCATCAGCAGCCAGACCAACCCAACCAGCTACACAGCATCATCCTACGAATCAGCGTTCTATTAACCCGCGCTTAGCATCTTACAACCAAAACTACAACAACTCGAGACAGAACCAGGCGCCAAACACACGAGCAGTGAAACTAGCTCCAATACAGACAACAGATGCAGCATGATTCTTGCTCCTCTCCTGTTTAGAACAGAAGGCAGTTGTTTTGTCTATTTATTCAGATATGAGTGTTGTTTACAGGATCAAAAATAAAATAAAATAAAAAAAACTATGCATGACAATTATATATTGTGTAGGAATATGTACAAGAATTAACTCTAATTTCAAATAATCACTCTAACCCTGTCTTTGTTTATGTTTACCATTGCTCTTACAGTAAACGTATACTCTGCCTTTTCTTTTAACCAAGTAGCAGTCTTTGCACATACATTTCACAGATGTTCTAACTTTGAAGCCTCTTATTGGCTGGTATAATGAACCAGTTGTTATTGGATTTATTATTCTTGGGGTAGCATTAAATAAGTTCTTGGTGATATTTGACAGCTTAAATTGTTGGGAAATAACCTTAGTAATAGAAATCATGTTGATATGGTGTGTGGTTAGTCTGTTATAAGTGATCGATAATATGATGGAAAAAATTATGCATTGACAAAATTCCCGAAAAAAAAAAATCTTGGATAACTTTTTTGTTCCCATGTACACGCACATTTATTGAGTTAGGTTAAGCGTTGTATTGAAGAATAAAAACTCAATTGAAACACGTAAGAATTCTCTCTGTCTCCCTCTCACAACTGTAATTGATTTCTCAGTGTTGAAAAAAAAAAAAAACGGAAGTAAACACCATATACAATAAATCGACCACAACACAACAATTAAACAAAGCAAGACAAACCATGTCCACTCTGTCGTATAAAAAACAGGATGCTTATTCAAGCAATGTTGGAATTCCTGATAAAATGGCAGTTTTCCAGGAATGTCTTCAACAGTTTAATGCTTCTCCGGTTAATGCAAAGAAATGTCGACAACTATTAGCCAAATTATTGAGATTGATTTATAATGGTGAATCATTCCCTGCTCAAGAGTCAACCACTTTGTTTTTCTCCATTTCGAAATTGTTTCAACATAAAGATCAATCTTTGAGACAATTAGTGTATTTGACTATCAAGGAATTATCATCTATATCAGATGATATCTTGATGGTAACTTCTTCGATCATGAAAGATATTCAAGGCAATGATGCTGTTTACAAGCCAAACGCCATTAGAACTTTATCTAAAGTTTTAGACCCAACTACTGTAAATGCAGCTGAAAGATTGTTCAAGAATGCCATTGTTGATAAAAATCCAGTTATTTCTTCTGCTGCCTTGATTTCATCTTACAATTTGTTACCACATGCTAAAGAAGTTGTCAAGAGATTTACCAACGAAACTTTGGAAACTATTCAATCTTACAAGCTGTTCCCACCAACTCAATTCCAGTTGCATGAATATTACGGAAGCTCGACTTCAAACTTGCCATCAACTAGTTACATGTATCAATATCATGCTTTGGGTTTGATTTATCAGTTGAGAAATCACGATAAAATGGCATTAATGAAATTAATCAGCTCTTTGTCGGAAGGATCTTCTTTGAAAAACTCTTTGTCGATTATTCAATTGATTAGATATATCAACAAAATTTTGAATGATGATCAATCATTAATTTCTCACTTGTACCCGATTTTGGCTGGATTTTTAAAGCACAAGTCTGATATGGTTGAATTAGAAGCTTGTAAAACTTTGATCAACTTGCAACACTTGATCAAAGACGATCAATTTATGGCAATTGTGAATACTTTACAAAAATTATTGGGTGTCCCAAGAACAGCAACCAGATTTGCTGCCATTAGATTAATCAACAAGATTTCTATCAAACACCCAGAAAAAATTATTGTTGTTAACTTGGAATTGGAAGGCTTGATTAATGACACTAATAGATCAATTTCTACATTGGCAATAACCACATTATTGAAGACAATGGGTGCTGGTACTGTCGATACTGGATCTGTTGGTGGTGAGAGTGTCGATAGATTAATAACCAAAATGACATCATTAATGGATGAAATAACTGAAGATTTCAAAATTGTTATTATTGAAGCAATTGAAAACTTGGCATTGAAATTCCCAGCTAAACACAAGAAATTAGTATCATTTTTAACTGATTTATTGAGAGATGATGGAACATTAGAATTGAAAAGTAGTATTGTTGACGCATTATTTGATTTGATTAAGTTTTTACCAGATGCAAATGCCAAACAATTGATCTTAATGAACTTGTGTGAATTTATTGAAGATTGTGAATTTACAGAATTATCAGTTCGTATTTTGCACTTGTTGGGTGACGAGGGCCCACACACTTCAAACCCTTCATACTATATCAGACATATTTACAATAGATTGGTTTTGGAGAATTCCATTGTCAGATCTTCAGCAGTTATTGCCTTGGCTAAGTTTGCTGCAGTTTGTGGTGGTGAAGTATCGAAGAATATTGTTATTTTATTGGAAAGATGTTTGAATGATGTTGACGACGAAGTGAGAGATAGAGCTGCCATTTCCTTGAATTTCATCAACAATGGCAAGAAGAATTTGATTGTCAGCGATTCCAAATATGATTTGAATGCCTTGGAAAGTAAATTAGTTCATTACTTGAACAATGAAGAGAACTTTTCTGTTAAATTTGATATTTCAGAAATTAGAGTTATTTCTAGTGAAGAATTAAAATCAATTGAATACGACAGAAAGATTAGCAAATTAGAAAATTCCAATGTTGAAAATAACGATACTCCCGAGGTTGAAGAACAAAAAGGGGGAGCTAAAGTTGAATCTGCTGGTGATAATGTTGCTAATGACTTGTTAAGACAACAAGAATACGCTCAAGAACTAGCTGCTATTGCTGAGTTTGAATCCTATGGAAAATTAACAAAGTCGACATCTGTTCCTATATATTTGACTGACAAAGAAAATGAAATTGTTGTTAGTGTCGTCAAGCATTTGTTTGCTGAATCACAAAAATTGGTGTTACAATACAATATCAACAACACATTACCACACACCGTTTTACAAGATATTTCCGTCATTGCTCAACCAGATAATGAATTATACCAAGAAGATTTTATTGTACCATTGGCCGAGTTAAAACCTGATCAAACCGGTATTGTTTATGTTTCATTCTCAGCCCCAGCTATAGAAGATGAAGAATTGCTTTCGGCATTTGGTAACACCGTTGCTTACACTAACAAAGATTTGGATGATGAAGGTAATGTTGACCCAACAGACGATGGTTGGTCTGATGAATACCAAATTGATGATTTGGAATTGTTGGCTGGTGACTTTATAATTCCATTATACAACTCCAATTTCACATCTATTTTTGATCAATTACCCAATCAAGATTCCGGTGTTGTGAATATTAGCAATGTGGATACTATTGAGAATGCTGTCAATAAAGTAAAGACGGCATTGAATATGATGCCATTAGATGGATCTGATTATGTTCCAAGTGATATAACCTCACATACATTAAAATTATTGGGTAAAGATGTTTGGGGAGGAAAAGTTGGTGCTTCAATTAGATTGGCTTCCACTGGTGGTAAAATTGTTGCCAAAGTAGAGGCAAAAACTGAAACAGAGAATTTTGCAAACGTTATCATCAGTAGTGTATATTAGTTTTTTAACTTTGTTTTATACAAGTATATATTATCATATTTCTCTCTTTTAGCTTAAAAATATAAAGAAAAAACACGAAAGGACTGAAAGAATTTAAGAAAGTGAACATGCTATTCTATTAATTCAGTTGTAAGTTCTTCATTCTCGTTCTTGGGGAGGGCCCTTCATACTTTACTTCTAGTGGTGGATGCTTGTTTCATCTGTCTATACAACAATCCACCAGAAAAGTAAACAAATACAGCAGCCAAAAATATAAACAAAAATATCCATACAGCAGCTAAATTATTAGCTTTAGCAGCAGTAGGACATGCATGGTGTGATCTGACTTCGAAGAAATAAGTACATTCATTTGCTTGACCGATATATGAAACCAGTGCTCTAGCCGACATTTCACGATCACAAGTAAATGTTAAAATAGTCGACTTGCGTAGTCTTTGATTTGTGTTCTTATCGATTATATCACAATACGATCCATTTTCATACGTTAACGTCAATTTTCTACCTCTAAATTTAGGTACAGTGGAATATTTACCCATAGATACGTATTTTTTAGATTCGGGATCGACATAATAAGCACCGATTAAACTCGAGTTGAGATTATCTTGAATTTCATTGATTTCACTATGATGTTTTTTAAATGGAGATGAACATACACCTATGGTGTAATTTTTACCACTATCATATCCTTTAGAAACCCATGGCAATGCTTTACCCTCATTTGATAATGACGATAATCCACTCAAATCAATGAAACCTTTGCTTATTGGATTGAATACTGTGCAAGGGTCTAATTGCTTCTCTTCTTCTTCTTTTTCCTTTAGTGTTTTCTTTTCTTCATCTTCTTGTTTAGTGGGTTGTAGACTGTTATCTGGGGTACTGTCAATTTGTTTCAGCTGTTCATTTGTGAATGGTTGGTTTGGTGGTTTCTGTTCTATTAGTTGTCCATCAACAAATGATAAATGACTTATCGAATCAAAAATGTGAGATCCAGCATCATACAAAGAATCGTTTGGTTTTTTTGAGGATTCTAGTACGACAAAGAAAACAATAAGCACAATCGTTATAGCAGGCAAAATTGTTCTTCTAACTAGTTTAGACATTCTAGTTGAGTTGAGTTGACTTGAATCTAGTTGTTAAGGAAGAAGATGATGATTCAAAAAAGAAAAGAATTTTCTAAACAGGGAATGTTGCAATGTGTGCCGTAGTAGTAGTGGATAATCTACAAAATTTCAGGTGCGATATTTTTTTTTTCTTGTCTTAGTTTCCTTTTTCTTTTTCTTTTTTGTTTTTTACCAATCCCGTGTGAATTCTATGATAGGAAATGTAAGTAAACAAATAACTAACTAACTAACTACACAATAAGAAAAGTTTTAGTGCGACGTTCAATAATTTAATTTAGTATGACGTATAAATAGTCAATTCAGCGACATTTTATAATTGTACGACATTTCCTCCACTTAACTGATTGCGACAAATTTCATTGAATGTTTTATTTTGCTCTTATACACGTAAAAACAAACTGTCTCTTAAGTAAAGCAGCAAAGGAAAAAAAAAAGAACAAGGAATCAAACTAAGAATTTACCGTAAACTGTTTTCAATTATTGCTTCGCCAAAAAAACAAATCCAACCACCAATTTAACATAACATTGAGTAGACTCATCAATTCTATCTCATAATGGATGCTTGGAATAGTGCAACAACTTTTGGAGCAGATGGTCTACTGGGATTCAACAGTCAACTCCCAGACATTTTAAATTTATCTGATCCTTTATTGGCCAAGATAATCACATCCAAAAAGGCATTACAGTTATTGGAATCAAATATAGTTTCTGGAGTTTCTGAAGATGGAGGAGAAAGTAATACCAACAATGAAAATAAAGCTATTATAGAATTGTTAATGTCGGCATGTGATGGCGATGTTGTCACTTTAGAGAGCATAACTAGATCTAATCCACAAATTGTCAATCAACTATTTCCTAGTGATGAAAATGGTGCAACAGCATTGGTATATGCTGTCTGTTTTAATAATCCTGATATTGTCGAATCCTTACTAGAGAACCATAAAGCTGACCCTGATATCCCTGACTCAATTGTAAATTATACACCTATTATGTGGGCGGTTCATCTTAATTATTTGAACATTGTCCAACTATTACTAGACCACCAAGCAGACCTTTTTTTGTCACCGAAAGATGATGGGACAAACGCAAGCACATTAGTATTCCCGGAGAATACAGAAATGTACGAATATTTCCGATCCCATAATTTATTAAAAACTAATGCCGACAACAGTCAAGACATTTATCAAGCAACCTCTTTTTTGCCCCAAGATGACTATGAAGATGATTTGAGTACAAAACTCAAAATGCACACTATCACGAGCAATACCATTGGTAATGAAAATGAAGAAAATTCTGAACCACAAGTTATAGGAGAGGATGAAGAGTATAATTTGGCACAAGATCCTATACTCCAACAACTTCCTGAATTTGAGTATGATAAACTTTTACCAGAACAGTATATTAAATTTACAGATAGTGATATACCTACATTATTGAATTATATTTTTGATTTGAGGTCACAAACTACATATCAACACAATACCAAATTACTGGCTGCCATTGTTTTCCAATTGGTTAGATATTCTGCATTGAAAGTTGAATCTACAGAATTAACTGATTTTTTGTTTGATTGTTTTACAGCAAGATTGCGAACGATTACAAATACCAAGTCAGGGGCATTTAACATGGCAATCCAAGATGACGGTAAACCTGCCAACGCCATGGGTGCAGGTGATATAGTGTTGTTGAGTTATTGGTTGTCCTCATTACAATTTTTGCATTTCTATTTTGGTAAAAACAACATTTATTTAAAATTCCCCAGATTTTTACAGGAATTGATCAATTTAGTCCAATCATTAACTGCAACATTATCGTTTTCAATTAATTCCAGATTAAATTTACTTGTTGATGATTGTATTATCAATTTCACTAACCTAGTGGATGTTTCTAACGTATTATATGCCAAAGATTGGAACTTGTTTAAGAAAAACAAGTCGCACCCTAATACTTATGATGATATCATGAATACATTATATCCACCAACTCAAATGGAGTTAATGAAACCATCACCTATTAGGTATTTGCAAGTTTTAGGAGCTTTGGATTATGTGTTGAGAATTCACAAGGTTGATAATTTGCTTCGCCTGGAAGCCTTTTCACAAGTATTTTATTATATCAATTGTACCATTTTCAATCGATTAATTAGTCAATCTAAATACTGTTCCCGTGCCAAAGCCATTCAAATACGTCTTAATGTATCAGCAATTGAAGATTGGTTAAGGTCACATAATGTGAAAGTGTATAAGCCAGATACGATTGGTGGTTTGAATAAATTACTTGGCAATGAAGATGTCAAATTGCACAACCTTTTGAATGAGGATCCATCTTTGAAACATCGCAAGAATCCTCATTATTTACAATTTTATTACAATTCACTTTATCATATTGGGAAAAATCAGTTACAACCAACAATTGAACTTTTACAATGGTTGCAATGTATGACTTCGTTATCAGATGAAGAAAGTTTGATAAATACCATTAATCAATTTGATTGTTTGAATTATTATCAACTTTTCAAAGTTGCCAATAAGTTATATAAATACGAAGTTAATGAAGTGAAATTACCGAAGAAATTGATTCAAGTGATCAAATCATTAATGACTGAACAAGGACCTAATCAAATTCAAAGAATGTTTTTGCATTATATGACACAAACAACTTTTTTGTCTAAAGAGGAATATATTTACTTGAATCCAAACTACATTTTTGAAGTTGCATTACCTAATTTAACCGAATTAATTAATAGTTATGGTGCAGGTCTTGGTGGTGTTAGAATACTTAGAAATAAAAAATACCAACCATCATTACCTATTTCAATTATGGATGACATTGATGAGAAGTTGACTGAGAATAGGTCATGGCAAAATGAAACCTACGACTATGATAATGAGAAGGATGGTGAAGATGATGAAGAAGAAGAACACAACGAAGGAGCAAATGCAAATGGTGATTCTGGATCTGTTCATCCAAGTACCTTTGAAAAGAAACCGACACATACTAAAGAAATTGAAGATTTTAAAGGAGATGAATTATTCAAACAGGTACAAATGCCAAATTCGTTGCTTCATAAAAATTGGGGTGATACCTCAACAGGAGTAGAAGATTTTGAATCTAATCCATGGTGATAAATACTTAATACTTCAATTGCATAACCCTGACACTTTAAATAGACTTTATAATAATTTTTTACAAAAACCTTTTTCTATGGTGTTGTAGTTGGAAGGGCATACGTGAATATTATCACAAGTAGCTGATCATCTAAAGAAACCAGCCCCCTTAAAGATCACATTAACCTATAATGTGATTGCTAAAACGCAATCTGAAGAATATTACTGGCTTTGATTGTGTAACTGCTCTTCTGATCGGTTAACAGACTTTATTAACTGATTTTTATTCTATTTTATTCTTTTTTTTTGTTTGGGGCCAAAGTATACAAACCATAAAATAGGGTGCCTTTCTGCATATTCTTTCCTATTTATTTTTTTTCTATTATTTTTTGGTTTGGTTAATTTTCATTACAAAAGAAGAAAAAATCAATCTTTGGAATTTTCCATTTTCTAACAAATTATGTTTTAAACTGGTATTTTTATTTCCAAAAAAAAAATGAAAAAGATTAGAAAGACCAATGAGAAATTGAAAATCTTATATATGGATTAGCGAATGTGCAGCAGCAGGACACACTTCTCGTCTAATGTATGGTACTTGGTATATCTCGTGATACAGAGCGTAATCTCTTTCAAGTTAGATGAATAAAAATCTAAGGAAATTATCCATACACTACTGATTCTTTGTGAAAAAAGCGTTTGAGAAGTGGCGTTGTTGTTGTTTGTTTTTGTTGTTCCTGAAACAAGAAACTAACAATAGCTAGTTTAGGTTTGAGAGGAAAGAGAGAGAGTAGACCCCTTTGTTTGTTCCCCTTGGTTGAACTAAAAATAATAGACATTTTAAACCCAACCAAGAAAAAAACAAAAAGTAAGTAGTGCAGATAGTGCAGAAGACAATGTTTAAGTGTTTCTATTATTATTCAATCGTGTAATACACAAAGAGACATTACATACAAAATTTGAAAATTTGATCTTATTTTTGGTTATGAATACACGAAAAGGTTTCAATTGCAACCAATTACACAAAATCGTCTTTCAACAACAACAACAACAATACTAATAATACTAAAACAGACTCAATATACACACTAATTTAACAAATAACATTTTAACCTATGACACAATTAAGATGGATTATATTCCTATTCACTATGTCTTTAATTAAAAGAAAATTGTTATAATGTTCAGAAATAGTCCTAATGTCAAAATACTATAAATAAATCTTCATTTCCCTTTGTTGAAGTATATTGAGACTATATAAATTTTGATTTTTTTTTTGCATATTTGTTGTCGGATATTTTAAAGGATACCCATACGTTCCTCCTAAGTTCAACAACTAATCTTGTCTTTCATTCATTCATTCGTTTAACGTTTCTAGTCAGATTTTATTTTTGTTCAATATAAAAAGTTTCATCAACTTTAACTAAAGATATCTTCAAACTCGAAAAATTCCACCTTTTAGACAAGTAAAGAAAGAAGCAAAGAAATGCAAAGAGTATTAGAGTTATTACTTTTATCATCTACAGCTCTTGCTGTTATTGGTGATGGTTTTATTGCTTTGCCAGTGCACAAACTTCAAGCTGGTGAAGGCAGTGCACATTTCCCTAACCGTTTACCTATTTTTGATGTTGTAAATGGTGTAGCAAAATCAGTTGAAGATGATGTAAACCAAATCATTCAACCTATTTTTGGTAATGGGATCTTTTCCGGTGGTTCAATTCAAGGAACACATTCTGGTAATGGACACAGTGTGAAATATGAAGTGTCATTGCCCTCTTCATCATCACAAAAAGGTTCTAATGGTCCATCCTCCACTGATAATAAGGATACTGATCCATCCAAAACTGGATTTTCTTTAGATGATTTAATGAACTCAATTCCAACTGATTTTTGGAATTTAATCGGTTTGAATAAAGCACCTACTTCATCTGACAATGGTTCCAAAGATGCAGATTTCACTCCAAGTGCTGTCTCACAGGTCGAACAACCAACAAGCAAGAGCGTTGAATCAACTGCTCCTGGCCCAGCTTCCTCGGCATCTTCTTCTTCTTCACTGGAAGCTGCTTCCTCTTCGCAACCATCAGAAGATAGTCAACCTTCTTCATCTGCCAACAAAAAAACTGGTGCTTTTTTCCTCAGTTTAGATAACACTCAAACATTATATACTGCTACTTTGAAAGTTGGTTCACCAGCTCAAGAAGTTCAAGTTATGATTGATACTGGATCTTCTGATTTATGGTTTATTTCTTCAGGAAATTCTCAATGTAAAGTCAATGGAGGGTCAATTGATTGTGACAAATACGGTGTTTTTGATAAACTGAAATCTTCTACATGGCATGATAACAAAACTGATTACTCAATCAGTTATTATGACGGTGATAAGGCATCAGGTACTATGGGTCAAGATAATATTACATTTGCTGATGGATTTCTGATTGAAAATGCCAACTTTGCCGTTATTGATAACACTACTTCTAGTATTGGTGTTTTCGGTGTTGGTTATCCTGAATTGGAAGCCGTTAAATCAAAATACACTAATTTGCCATTTGCTATGAAAGAACAAAATTTGATTGCTAAAGTTGCTTATTCCTTATACCTTGATTCTCGTGATGCTGTCCAAGGTTATATTTTATTTGGTGGTATTGATCATGCCAAATATACTGGGGATTTGAAAGCTTTTGATATTGTTCAATCTAATGATAAATATGTTTATTCTCAAATCCCATTGACTTCAGTTGCTTCATCATTGAACAATTATACTAATGCTTATGGTCTTCCTGCTGGAAGTAACCATCCAAAAGTAGGTGCTGTTATCTATAATGGTACCGATTCTTTTAATGGTGGTGTTGATCTCAAAGACACTCCAACTTTATTGGATACCGGAACTACATACAGTTACTTGTCCAAAGACCAAGTTGAATCAATTGTTGGACTTTATGGTAATGTTACTTATAATGATGCTGGGAAAGCTTATGAAGTTCCATGTTGGGTAGGTAATCCTGGTAATTATTTGGAATTCAATTTCAAAAATGAACAATACATTAAAGTACCAACATCTGAATTTGTTATTTCAGTCGGTACTTATGCTAGTGGTGCTGAATTGTGTGTATTTGGTATTTTACCAGGTACTCATTCAATTTTGGGTGACAACTTTATGAGAAGTGTCTATGCTGTGTTTGACTTAGAAGACCATGTCATTTCTATTGCTCAAGCTGCTTATAATGATAACCATGCCGTTGTTCCTATCGAGTAAATATTATAGAATACCCCCAAACGTAGATAGTTTTATATGAAAAAGAAAAAGTACATAAAATTTTAAAAATAAAATGAGTTTGATTTGAGAATTACAAGAGTTATGCAGATTGAAGAGTAAATGTAAAATGTATGTTACTACAATGTAAGCTACTGTAATAAAAAAGACTATTGCCATATATAATCATAATTAAAGTGGCGACTTTATATTATCTGATCTAATTCTAGACAAAAACAATAAATCATAAATATAAAATTGGGTGTATATACAAGAAATAAAGAAACCGCCTTCTCTCCGTCTCTCTCTGATGCTTTTTAACAATCCATCTACTTTATGACTCTATAATTTACTCAAAAAGTTGTTATTTTTGATTGTTGAATTGTTTTCTTTACTTAATTTGATTCTTCTCCATCTAAGAAAATCTTCATTTTGAATAGCTTTTAAATTATCTTTTGGATCAAGCATGGTCCATAACCATTCAGGATATTCTGAATCTTCTTTAGCAACTGGTTCATCACCTTTTTTGAATACTTTCAAGTTCAATACAGTACCGGCAGGGCATGATGATTTAGGAGTAGTAGTAGTTGTTGTTGATGTAGTAGTAGTAGTTTCATTAAATCTAATTGATGACACTGTCAATTGTCTTGTATTTATTATTGGAGAAACCCTCTTTAAAGTTACTCTAGATATACTTCTAAACATTGTGAATGATATGTTTGTCTAACTTCTTGATGTAGATATCGTGAGCTAGATAAACTGTTAGAGTTAGGTATGGGTGAAAATTTTCTTTCTCAGTTTCTGTTATTAAGTTCGTGTGAGTTTGCACAAATTACGTAGGTGTTAGTTAGTTTCGGTTGACTGAAAAATGAAAATTTTATTGTCACCAACCAACCTCTGCACCACCGTACATACTAACACGCAGCAAAGATCCTTAGAAAAAAAATACAAAAATTTTTTTCACCAAATCTTTTCTTATTTCTTTCAAATCTAATTTTAAATACATTGAATTAATAGATTATAATATGGCACCAAAAAAGAAAGGAGTCGTTGAAAAACCAGTTTTATTGGGTAGACCAGGTAATAACTTAAAATCCGGTATTGTTGGGTTAGCCAATGTTGGTAAATCCACTTTTTTCCAAGCAATTACCAGATGTCCTTTAGGTAACCCTGCCAATTATCCATTCGCCACTATTGATCCAGAAGAAGCCAGAGTCATTGTCCCATCTCCCAGATTCGATAAATTGTGTGAATTATATAAACCAAAAAGTGAAGTTCCAGCCTTTTTAACTGTTTATGATATTGCTGGTTTAACTAAAGGTGCTCATGCCGGTGAAGGTTTAGGTAACAATTTCTTGGCCAATATCAGAGCTGTTGATTCTATTTTCCAAATGGTCAGATGTTTCGATGATGCTGATATCATTCATATTAATGATGAAGTTAACCCAATAGCCGATTTAGATATCATCAAGGACGAATTAAGATTGAAAGATATTGAATTTGCCAACACTTATTTGGAAGGTGTTGAAAAAATTGCTAAAAGAGGTGGTCAATCTTTAGAAGTTAAACAAAAGAAAGAAGAAGCTGAATTTGTTAAAAAAGTTATTCAAATGTTAGAAGACGGTAAAAGAATTGCTAACCAAACTTGGACTGCCAAAGAAGTTGACATTATCAATCAAATGTTTTTGTTAACTGCCAAACCATGTATTTACTTGATCAACTTGTCTGAAAAAGATTACATTAGAAAGAAGAACAAGTATTTGTTAAAGATTAAAGAATGGGTCGATACCAATTCTCCAGGTGATTTGATTGTCCCACTTTCTGTTTCTTTAGAAGAGAAATTGGCTAATATGGAATCTGATGAAGAAAGAGAAGCTTACTGTAAAGAAATTGGTGCTCAATCTGCTTTACCAAAAATCATTGTTGCCATGAGACAAAAATTGGATTTGATTTCATTTTTCACTGGTGGTCCAGATGAAGTTAGAGAATGGACCATCAGAAAATGGTACACTGCTCCACAAGCCGCTGGTACTATTCATACAGATTTGGAAAGAACATTTATATTGGCACAAGTTATTAAATACGATGATTTGATTGAACTTGGTGATGAAAACAGTGTTAGAGCTGCTGGTAAATTAATGCAAAAAGGTAAAGATTATTTCGTTGAAGATGGGGATATCATTTACGTCAAAGCCGCTGATGGTAAAGCCCGTTAAGGAGAGGAAGTGATATGATAGTTTTTGTGTATAGTATATAATGAACGTACATTTACCATTAGCCAAGAAAACTTCGAACACAGAGAAGGCGGGTCTTGTCGTAACTGCATGCAATTGCAAAACAAGGCTTTTGTAGAGTAATTATAGGGACTTGTAAGGACTTCTTTTTTTTTCTTTTCTCGTTGCCAAAGGTTTTACAACCAAACCATAAGGAGACGAAGTATTTCTCATGAGATTCCACAACACTTCAAGGCAGTTTTACTATTTCCTAACCCAATTTTTCAAGGTACAAATTTCAGGGTTCTCTTTTTCTTTCCATATTTTGATTATATTAAGGTAAATCTTGCCGCAGTTGAATAAGTTGCTCAACAATAAAAATTAGGAAAAAAAAATCATAAAATTGAAACAAGGCTTAAATTTTCACATCTTTGAAGCCTGGTTATTCGCCGTTAGTATATTAGTTCACCATGTGGCCCTATTGAAATTTTTTTTTTTTTTGTTTTGGCAATATTTCTTTCTTCTTGAAGATAGTTCTTATAACCTTGTATTCAGAAGATCTTCAACAGTCAAACATTCTATCGATCTTACTACAATACACACAATCTCACGTTCCTGCGATTAAAGAAAAGTGTAAAGTTAAATATCAGGTACAACAGGCACAAAATCAACAACAACCTTACAATCAACAAGCAGACAATGAAAAAATGAGGTTCACTTTGAAAAAAATATTCTTTGTATTCCTAACATTATTGATAATACTGATAGGTTATTTATTACTACAATCAGTTGATTTACAACGTATAAGGGAACTTTTACATGATAGTGAAAAATTTGATCTCGAGAGTCTAAAGCAAGCTAGCTTGGAGATAAGAAAAGAGATTCATTATACAAATTATTTATTCAGTGGATACGACAACTTTACACAGCAGTTTTCCGACGAGGAAACCCTTAAGCAAACTTCATTAAATGATAAATGCAAACTAGTTTTCACACAATGGAAAGAGTCGCATCCAGACTTTGAATTCAAAACTTTCGAGCCTGAATATGAACGGTACGATAAATCTTCTGACCGTAAGGAGTTATTTTTCAAAGAAAGAATAAACCAATTGAGAAAACGGTTCGAGAAGGACAGCAATAATAAGAATAAACAGTTCACATTATCAAGACAGGACAATAAAACTATTTCTCAGGAATATATGGAACATGTGAACCGGTCAAAAAATGTTTTACAATTCATGGCTGATTTTGTATCAATGATGAGACTATATGGCAAGTGTTTTTTTGGTAGAGAATTGGACGATGAGTTGAAATCTATTTACAATGAGTTTAGAGGGAAGCTTTTCCCCTTTATAAGCAGCCAAGCTCCCAAATTCAGAAAAAGTGGGGAGACTGAAGAGTTTGGTTGGCCAATTTACGACAATGAGAATAATATTATTGATAGGAAAACTGAATTTGGTGATAATCCCATTGAATTTCTTCAGAAGAATTCTAAAGGTAAAGGAATAGTTATATCTGTATCAACAAGATATGCCAAAGATGCAATGAGATTGATAAAAATACTTCGAGCATTGAATAATAGACTCCCTATCCAAATTATATACAAAAATGATATTACCAAGAAAAATATTGAACTTTTGGAATTTGCTGCAGTTGCAACTCCAGAAGAATTATTTGACCCCGAAACCATTCGAGATGGTGCTAAATTTATGCCTGAATTGAATTTACTAGAACATTATAAAAATTATGGGTCTGAATTCCCCATTCAAGATTTAACGTTTGTCAACATTGCCGGATGTGTTTCACGACCATATAGATTTTCATTCCCAGGTTATTCAAACAAAATTTTAGCAATGCTTTATTCTTCCTTTGAGGAAATCATTTTATTTGATGCAGATGTTGTTCCTACAGTGAATCCACAAGAATTTTTTGACTCCAAATATTATAAATCTTCTGGGACTTATTTTTTCCAGGACCGATCTTTACGAGATTTTAATGATTTCATAGAGACAAATTTCTTTAGTACGTTATTTCCAAGTAACGAAAAATCCATTGAAACAATATTTGATATTCCTAGAGTTGGTGAGAAAACTTTCAGCAATAAATATATGACAGGATGGAGACATTATCAGGAAGCTGGGGTTGTTGCTTATAATAAGATGCAACATTTCTTAGGAATTTTAATGATGTTCCCATTAGCACTTTGGAGTGAACCAGTGCAATCCTCTATTTGGGGTGATAAAGAAATGTATTGGTTGGGTTTATCAATGGCTGGAGATGAAAATTATGAGTTTAATAAGTATGCTGCAGCTTCTGTTGGTGAAAAAACCACTAAACAAAAATACAAGTATTATCCCAATTCTGACAGCAATGAAGTGTGTTCGACACATCCTGGTCATATTGATGACAATGGGAGGTTATTGTGGATAAACTCAGGGTTTAGTTATTGCAAAAAGAATGGATATTTTCGAGATAAAGGAAAATTTCCTTTTTCAACTTTTGAACTCAATGATTTAGTCGAGCTTTATAATTCACCAATAAAAATTAGAGCAGGACTTGTTCCCCCTGATTTACCTAATCAAAGAGAACCAGGAAGCCCCCCTGATACCAAACCTGAAATGGAATTTCGTAAATCCTGGAAATCACGTAAAAAGGATACCGACGAAATCAATGAGAAATTACCCGAGGGTCAGGAACCATATGACTTTATTAGTGAATGGGGACCTCAAAAAGGTTGGGTAAAAAATGGAATTTGTTCTGGTTATTATTACTGTGCTTATGATAAAATAACTAGTTATTCTTCGGAGAAGGAGTTTGATACTGGGACACTTTTTGAATTTGATACCAAATCATGTGAATTGTATGATTATTTGAGTAAAATATGGCACACTGGTGGATCCAAAATGAAGCCAAAAGTTAAATTAGAAACTGAGAAACTTGCGACAGGTTCGGATAAAGAACAACAAAAGATGCAACAACAGTAAGGTTGAGAATTTGAAATTAAAAAAAATTGGAGGTGGTAATATAAAGGCAAAGTAGGCACGGTCAATTTATAGAGTTATTTATATTTCCATTTCTGAGCTTTCCACTCAACCATGCTGTTATTGAAGTGAGTTGATGTAGTAAATTATGTATGAATGTATATAAACCCTCAAGACGATTTTTTTTGTGATACAACAGCATGAGTTGCCATAGGTTTAATTATTAATTGTTTATCTTTATCAGAATAACTTGAATCATCGAGGTTCTTCTCTACCAATTCATTAAAGTCTTTTTTTATTCTTTGTTTTTCATCGTCTGACTTCTCAGTAATGTAAGATCTTGTTTCCCAATACTTCCAAGCATCATCTTTGGCAACGGTGAGGTCGTATAATGCAAACAAATTTATTTCTTCAGAACTGAAATATGGATTATCTTTTAAAACTTGTCTCCATTTCCCGTGTCGATACTGAGGCACATTAACATCGAAACCATATATAAATTTTGTTGCAGCTTTGTTCCATTGTTGATTGTCAAAATATTGTTCAAACACTTTTTCATTAGTATCAAGATTAAAATTCAAAGTGTTATAATATTGAGTACCTGCATTGAAGTATTCTGAGTCAGCGACACTTGAATCTTGACTTGGACTGGCATAATCGAAATTCCAAATCAATCCTAATTTCCCTTGTGGTTTTAAAACACGATAGATTTCTTTCAAACTATCCAAATCAGCAAACCAATGGAAACCCTGAGCAATTATCACCGCATCAATGGAATTATCTTCAAGAGGGATTTTGTATGATGATCCAAGAATTTGATTTTTAATTTGAGGGAAATTCTTATTAAATGTTTCTAACATTCCTTTACTAGGTTCTAATACGGCTAAGTTATCTGTCCAACCATTATCAACCAAGTTTCGGGTGAATTTGCCAGTACCAGCAGCAATTTCAAGAATATGTTTGGATATGTCAAAAGTGAAAGTGTCATCTGGGTTTTTCGTAGCTAATCCAAGATGTACTAAGAATGTATTGACCAAAACTGGGGTGAATGAAGGTCTAAAAACGTCATAGTTGGAGTGGTTTGCATTAAATGAATTGACAGCAGTTGAATTTGCTGATTTCGTTGACATCTTGTGTGTATATGGAATGGAAATCTAACAAATAATACAAAGAAAAGAAAAAGGAAGAAATTGTTTCTATTGAATAGAGAATCTATTTATGTCAATGTTCATTTAAATGATGTGGCTTTGATTTTAGTTCGGACAAATAAAGTTCCGCACCATAAGTCGCCTATAATAATTTGTTAGGCCAGAAAACAAGTTGAGCAAGAGCACAAAAAAAAACTAATTAATGAAGATAGCCTATTCTATATTGACTAGAGGGCTGTGTGCAAAACACCATTGTGTAAATATATTCATGAATCTCAAAATAGGCTAGCAAATAATTTCTTTGCATTTTCAATTTTCAGTATTCCAAATGGAATAGATCCAGTCAAGAACGAATTCATCATTTGAAGATCCCATTTGTTACCCCACATAACAATGAAAACTAAAACCCCCACAAAGACAAAAATGATAGCAATGACTACAATGAATTGATCATTTGAATCATAATAATCTGTTTTATTTCGATTGATATCGGCAACAAATTGTGATCTCCTTTTCAATTCTGCTAATTCCATGGCTAATTTAGTTTTCCGACTCGGCTTGACTTCACGTAACCAATTTCGAACATCAATATCTTTTATTCGATCGTATTTGACTGGCAATTGTTGTCTTTCCATCAATTCAAAATATTGAAGATACGCATTATCATCATTGGCAATAACAATCTCTTTAGTCAAAGATGGTTGGAAATTTGGTGATGTCAATAATTTGAGGAAATTGGATAACCCCACCGTTGTCATGTGTAAGTATTCCTGAATGTAAGTTGCCTTTTTGGTGAATTTGAAATACTTGTCATCATTATAAATATATATACGTCGTAATAATGATAATTGACAAATGTTGGAGAAACGTGGGTGAGTCAATGCTAATTGTATGAGATCTTTTTGATTTAATGAGCGAATAATCTTCTCTAAAAGCTCATCAGGGAAATCAATTATAGACACTGGTGTTGATTTCATAACTATGCTATATGCTATAATAAAAGAATATAAAAAATATATTTAGTGGAAGTTGAGGATTGGATAAATGAAACAAATTTTCAAATTTTGATAATCTGGTTACTTGGCCAGTAATACTAATCCTTACTTTTCCTCTGCATTAAAAGGAACTTGCTTACGTTGCAAGAAACCCAAGAATATTAATAATTAGCTTTTGTGTCGACAAATCTTCAATACTAGTGAGATCGTCGTGTCGATCTTACAAATTTAAGGGTGAGAAAAATTTTGCAATCAATTCTTATTATCAACATATCTGGATCGTTAAACGTATATTTCTAATTCAGTAAAGCCAGCTATATGCTATAGATTTAACTTACTTGAAATTCAATTGCTCATTCATAAAACGCCTGTTCCGCCTTAGTTTTTTTTGGTACTAATTGGTCATAAGAATGACCTTTTATAAGCTATTTCATAATTCATACCAAGTCACGTGGACATTTTTTGTTATAAGATATAATCTTATGTTACAAAAATTATTAAATATAAAATTGTTAAGACAAATATTATAAGAAAAATTTATTTAATAAAATCACTATTTTAAATAGGATAGTTAAGTAGAAGGCATAAACACGGGTATTTAAAAGTATATCTAATTATAAAATCGAAACAAAACAAAAACTGACCTTCATTACTAATCAGTCTCTCTTAAATAAATGGAGAACCAAACCTAAAATTAAATTATTATTTCTCAAGATTATTATCCGTCTATCCTCTAGATAGATCTGGACCAATTTAATCTAACTTAAGCAAATAAAAAAAAGGAGGGAAATGGAAATGGAATTGGAATTGGAATTGGAATTGGAAACAAAAAAAACTAATCATTCCAATTACAAGTCAACAGTGGTTTGAGCACCAACAGCGGCTTGGATAAGGTTCAAGATGTTAGCACCAATTTGAGCAGCAACGGTATCCTCTCTTTTAGCAGAAACGTTTACGTCAGCACCAATACCAAGTTGAATAAGGTTCAAAATGTTAGCAGCAATTTGTGCAGCAACATCAGCATCAAGTCTCTTGGATTCTTCAACGGTATCAACAGCAGATTCATCTCTCTTGGTAGAAGCAGAAATTTCAGCACCGGCGCCAAGTTGAATAAGGTTCAAGATGTTACCGGCAAGTTGAGCAGCAACATCAGCATCAAGTCTCTTAGATTGTTCAATGGTAACAGCGGATTCGTCTCTTTTAGCAGTAACATTAACATTAGCTCCAATACCAAGTTGAATAAGGTTCAAAATGTTAAGAGCAAGTTGAGCAGCAACATCAGCATCGAGTCTTTTGTCGACTTCGGTGGTTGATTCTTGTGGAATAGCAGCGGCTTGGGTGGATAAAGCAAATAATCCTAAAGTGAAGACTTGAGTGAATTTCATTGTGTTGAATTGATACTAATAGTTGGAAGCGAATGAGAAGCTAGTTGAAGTAGAATGTGGTTATTCTTCTTTTGTTTGTTGATGATAGGAATTATAGAAAAAATCTTCCAATTCAGGGAAGATTATAGGTCATATTTATACCTGAAGATTTAAAACTGGTCTGTTTGCAAATTGTCGAAAAAGTTGAAAAAAAAAAGACCAAAAGAAAGAGATAATCCAGTACTTCTCTTTTATTCTCACAATCATTATTGTTGAAAATGTGGAATATGAAATCGAAGTTGACGTTCAATACAGGATAATGGTGGCTTCCATAGTTTTGCTTCCTCCATTTCTCTCTATTTTTCATGAATATTGCAAAAAAACTAAAACAGAAGTGAACACAAAGACCCACAAAGACTGAAATCAAACTAAACTTTTTACCGTCAAGCGTATGGAAATACGGAGACACAAAACTGATCGCATTAATAGTGGAGTTAAGAGACTAAACTTACTTACCACCACAACATAGTTGGATTTATACTTTGAAAACTTCCGATTGTATGATCCTAAATTCTTAGTATACTTTATTTCCCCTATTCTTATTGCCAAGATTGTATAATCCCCCCTGTATGATTCGATTAGGTTTATTTGTTTTCATTTCCTTATCAGCATTTAAAAAAATTACTGATATGTAAGACAAGGCAACAGTTAAAGTATAACAGTTTTAAAAAACACATTTCTTGGTTCTGTAGCGTCAAGTATAAGAAGATTCCATCAAAGGCAGCAGCCACGTCTTACTCCAAAAATAATAATAACAATAATAATAATACAATATTTATTCAATTAGTGCCATAATTCTTTTTTTAGTTTTTTGGCTCAATTCAAGTCAACATAGAGCTAATGCAATTTCATGTTGTCTTAGTGCAATTTCGTATGTAAATGCCAATTATAATGCATAGTTTCAGATATTGACTAGTTGTGCAAATTTGTATCTTGTGTAATAGCCATTTACTACTCCATTATTGTGTAGATGGGGTGTATACTATGACTTTGTAATAGTATCTTGTTTTGATTTTGCACATTGGTATTAGTAGCCTCAGTTATACCATTACATTAATAGTGTCATATTTTCGTGGCGTCAAACTCATGATTGTTTTACTTTGCAGAACACTAATAATAAGTGTGCATTGTGTGTGATTCTTTTTGTTCCGATTTGACTATCGCAACAAACAATGTTGTGTTGTACAAGCAAACAAAAATAATAAAAACTTAGATTTCTATTCTCTATTTCATTAGTCTAAGTCTTTAGTTTTGTAAAACAATCATCTCCTAAATGTGTATATAGGTGAATTTGGTGATGTTGGTAATGGTAGTTGCGGTGATTATAATACAAAATTGCTGCTTTATTCTTTTTTAGTTGTTGTTGTTCTTGTTGCTCTCTTCGCTTTTTTTTCGGTGCGCGCACATTTCTAACAATAAGTTTGCCTGTTTAGCATCAATGTACATATTCTTCCAAGCTAAAATTAAATGAAAAAAGTAGAAATAAATTTCAATGTCTATTGTATTCGTTTAGTTATCAATGAAATTTCTAATGAATAACTTCATCAACAATAATTTCTAAATTGAGGATCGCGAGAAAAAAAAAAGTCTTGGAAAACAATTAAAGAAGAGAGCAAATTTTAAAATTCTTTCAGTAATTTACTATTTTTAACAATCATAACCATGACAAATGAAATTATTTTAAATAAGATCCTAGTAATAATCGAGCAACTCTACCAAGTACTACTAAAACCACTATTAAAGAAATGCTTTGTGTTCTAAAAATGTCCATATCTGTCCGAAGAAATTGTGGTAGATTCATGGTTGGGTGAAATAAAGTTGAAGTATATAACAAAATTAACCCTTACCCTAAGAAAAACTGATACTTTTGACCCTTAAAAATTGTATCAAGTTTTAAGGGGGGGGCGCGTCACAAGACGACAGCACCAATGTAGGTCCCGAAAGAAATGTATTTTGGTACCTTTTACAGGAGGACCCGTCAAAATTGTTTCAGCAGCCGCCCAATTATCAGGCAATGTATTAGGTAATAAAATCCCGCAAAAACGTAAAATAACTAAGCAAATGAAATAAACAAATTAATTAGTTCACGAAATTAACAATAACATAAAATTGTTTGATTATTGTTGATTATTGATAATGATACATTAACTTTTCATAGTACCATAAAAATTACTTGATCGTGTTATCAGTACAAAAATAGAAATCTTATCAACATTGATAATTATGAGCCACCAGTTGTACAAAAGTACATCAATAATTGCATTATGGTACAAAATATAAATTTCGCTACTACTACTACTACTGCTACTACTGCTACTACTGCTACTACTGCTACTACTGCTACTACTACTCTGTTCATTGTATGAAACTTTATTACGTTAGCCGATAATTAGTTAATGTATTAGTGTTTTTGCGTGGTTGCTTTTTCGTTATTTTTCGTAATTTCCAGTTTTTCTAGATTTCCGTTATCACACCTTGAAGTTTCACCAATTGAATTAGAGTTGATGAAATTATTAAGCCTTGAAAGGGAAGGGAGATGGGAAGGCGGCTTGAATGAAATTCTGACCACATTTCACGTGTTGAGTGAATTTTTGTTTTTATCAATACATTTTTCTTTTTTAACAATTGGTATTATTATTACAATTATTTCTACTAAAACTCATTTAGTTTATTGTTCTGTGTTCTAAGGTGTTCGTCAAACAAACAAACAAACAACGAACAACGAACAACAAAACTTTGAAACAAGATCAATGTGGTGAACGAACAAAGACATTAAAGAGCTAGAATTACAAGAAGCTGAAACATCAACGCAACTATAAAACATTAAAGTTTATATACATAGTTATTGACGAATAGAATATAATTTGTAAAAAGAATTGTTTGCACTGTGGATTCCAATGGGTCCGCCGCCACTGCCGCCTACGCCTTGTATCTCAATATGTTTGTGTGTGTGTATATGTTTTTGGTATTTTTTCGATATATTTTTCATTATAAAAGTTTATTACGAATTAAACTTTTACTACCAAGGCTCATTTGAACATTCGTTTTCTTTTTTTTAAACTTTCAATAATTACTTTAAAGGAGTCAAATTACTATTGTCCTTGATGCTGTTTTTGGGTTTTATTTGGTCTATAGTTCTATGTATGTGAAAATCAATAGTTTAACCTCTTTCCATAATTGTTGTTGTTATCTTTAATTTCCAGATTTACGCCAAGAATATCCTAAAAAGCAAGATTACCTTATCTTAGTGATTGTTCATTTGGATTGATAGCAAATTCTGATCAGAGTTGTGATAGTAATAGTCAGATGATAACAGTACATTGGTGAACCAATCATATTCAAGTAATTTTTTGCATCGTTGCAAAGTTTCCTATCCAAGTATGTACGGAATTATCTAAATTCAACCCACATTACAGGATTTAGTTTCTCTTTTTTCTTTTTTTGTTATCACCGACAAAATAATCTAATCTCTTCTTCGGTAATAAGTAAAATGTAACCCCATCGGTATTTAGAAAAACGCAAACGTTCTTAACAAATTATCAACGATATCAAAGAAAAAAAAAAAAAACTGTGGAATTGTGGAACTTTTTTTTTGGTGATAGTTGCAACTATCAAAGATTTGCTACCAATAATAATATAACAGTATTATAATGTATATTATATTGATGAGTAATATTGAGAATCGCGTCAATTGTAATTTACTCCTATTTGTATAATTATCTAAGTTTAGTTTAGTTTGGGTTTTTAGTCGTGTTTGGTTATGATACCAATCAAATTTTACGTCATTTCCTACATTGATCTAAAAGAATTCTCCACATTTTAATCCAATTAACATATACGCGCAGATACACGAATTCTACCTAGTAATTGCCCCAATTCTGTCAGTCTCTGTTAGTCTCTCTCTATCATTGCATATGACTTAGCAAACAAATTTTTTTACACCTATGTATATTATCTAAAAGCAATAGAACCAGTTCAATGCAACTGGGGTAAATTTTAAGTCAAAAAAAAAAATGATAACAATTGCTTTAATGTTTGACAGAATAGTAGAATAGTAGTAGTAATAGTAATAGTATGAACAACAGAGTGATAGGAAAAAACAACAACATTCCCAACTACAATGAAATATCGTTTCTATTCTATAATATATCGAACGTATTATATTCATTACTAATATTGATAGCAACTATACCAAAGAAAAAAAAAAATGATAATTGCTATACAACAAACGTGCCCATCCATTATCCTAATAACAATAAAACTAAAAATTAAAAAAACCAAAAAAATATCATGTATCATCCTTCGTGAATTTAGTAACAACAACAACAACTAGTAGTCACCAATTGTAAAAATAAAAAAAAGAAAAAGACAAACTAAAAGTAAAAGTAAACAAACATACGAACTAATTGTAGAACTCGTGGGGTGATATTTGTGGTGGTGGTTTGTGGTGATTTGTCCATCATCCATCAAGAAAACCTAATTCCATTAGATTGACAAAATTCATTAATCTTCAAAACATTAAAATTATCACCCAATTTTTTCATACTATTCAATAATTCTTTCAAAACGATTAATTTTGATTTATAATTGAATAAATCAACTTCAATGAAATAAAACATAACAATATCCGCAAAACTTCCAACATTATCATCTGCATCATCATGACCATTATTATTATTATTTATGAATCGATTTAATATAACTGTTAAAAGATCAGATTTGATCTCGGTTAAAAATCTAATGATTGTCAAAAAATTCTCCATTGAAACAGATTTCAATCGTAAATATTTACATAATTTAATTGTATCAATGAATTTATTCATCAATAATTGGGGTCTGTTTTCATGATGATGATTATATGATGACAATTCAATTAGAATGGAAATCATTTCATCAAATAATTTTGATGGTTCAATTTTGATATCATTAAAATCAATAATTGTTTTCATTTCATCAAAATTTCGTGTTGTTAATAATGAAGTTGCTAAAATGTTGACTGACTCGAACTTTGTAGTTCTATAAGGATTGGTAATGGATTCTGATGATTGTAAAGAACATAATACATGACAAAAAGATATCAATTCTTGTAAATTAATTAAACCATTATTATTGGCGGCGGTGGCGGCGGCAAATTTGGAATATTTGTCAATGATTTGTTTAGCTGATAACTCTCCAGATTTTAAATCATATTTCAAACATAATTCATATAGTTTATTAGTAGGAGTAAGATTCAAATTTTTAAAATCAGTTTGAAATTTATTTAAATCCTCAATATGTAAATCAGCTTCTAATAATAAATGACCTAATGATTCAGGTAAATTAAAATGACCAATCCTAGAATCAATTATAGTGATAACTTTTTCATATTGTTCAACACTGATTAAATAATTCAAATATGCCACAATCCATTCTGTATTACGATTGGATTCGTAAATCGTTTGGAATAATGAATCATCGGTAGCAAAAATCTCTTGAGAAACTTTATCTTTCAATTTCAAACATGTTTGAAATAAAGTTATTAACAATTCATTATCATTAAAAATTTTATTCTGTTTAATAAATTCACCAATTCCATTAATCACATTTCCAAAATTATACAGAATTAATCGTTTAATTAATTCAAGTTTTTTAGATTCTTTGCAATTTGTTAACCAAATCCGTTGTAATAATTCTTTCATTTCAAATTGTGAATTAAAATTATCTAAAAATTCAAAATTTAAAATTATATTCCATGTTGCAAAATTAAATTTATAATTGTTATTCTTATTGTACAATTCTAAAAATTTCAGTAATCCTTTATCAAAATTAAGATTCAATAAATAACTTAAATCGATTTCACATGTTAAATCCGATGGAATATCTGTGGATGTGGATGTGGATGTTGATGATGCCAAAGCTTCATTATCACTAATTGATAAAACGTGGTGTTGACCATTCACCACACTTTGTTGTTGTAATTTGATTAATCTATAATCTCTATCCTTTTTAATATCTTGTAAAAATTGAGTCATTTCTGGGGTTAATTCAATATAAGAATTTTCTGAATCTTCAAATTCATCAATAACCAAAGTTTCAAATTCAACAATTCTTTTATATAATGACAGTTGAACAGAGAATCTAACATCATCAAATTTCATTAATTCACGTACTACTAAAGTCAATCCATAAATATTATCTCTTTGTAAATTAAATGATTCAACACCACTATTAATAAATGGACTATTAAGTAATAAAT
>OKKB01000125.1_pt1 | contig 47624 bp, 36 predicted proteins | sample 1613931 | NCBI WGS metagenome assembly OKKB01 (sample SAMN04436893, study PRJEB24849) | human gut metagenome | biome: human gut; feature: NICU; material: stool | host: Homo sapiens | place: USA: Saint Louis, MO | collected 2012-02-08
CGACGACCTCTGCCGCGGCGGCGGGCTCTTCGACAACCGCTTCCGTGACGCGCGCCTCGACCGCCGCCGGCGGCGCGGATGGCGCTGCCGGCGGGGCAGCCGGGGCTTCGACGGGCGCAGCCACGACAGGCGCGGGAGCAACGGTAGCGACCGGCGCAGGCGAGGCCGCGCCGGCCACGGGGGAGTTGGCGGGATCAGTCGTGGCCTTGCTGATCCCCAGGTCCTTTAGCGGCGTCCTCGGCACGCCGTCGGCGTCCGCCGGGCGGAACGCGAGCATCCGCAGCAACACCATCTCGAAGCCGCTACGCGGATCGGGCGCCAGCGGCAGGTCGCGGCGGCCGATCAGGCCCATCTGGTAATAGAACTGTACGTCTTCCGCCGGCAACGCCTGGGCCAGGGCCAGCACCCGCTCGCGGTCGCCCTGGCCATTGTCGATCGCTTCCGGCAGGGCCTGGGCGATCGCGACGCGGTGCAGCACGTTGAGTATTTCGGCAAGCACGCCGCCCCAGTCCGGGCCCTGCTCGGCCAGGTGGCGCACCGCTTCGAGCAGGGCGCGCGCATCGCCCTCCAGCAAGGCCTGGAGCACGCCATAGACCTGGCCGTGATCGAGGGTACCGAGCATCGCCCGCACGTCTGCGGCCAGCACCTTGCCCTCGCCGAAGGCGATGGCCTGGTCGGTCAGGCTCATGGCGTCACGCATCGAGCCGTCGGCGGCGCGCCCGAGCAACCACAGGGCGTCATCCTCGAAGGGCACGTTCTCGGCTCCGAGCACGTGGGTCAGGTGCTCGACCACCCGCTCCGGCGGCATGTTCTTCAGGGAGAACTGCAGACAGCGCGAGAGGATGGTCACCGGCAACTTCTGCGGGTCGGTGGTGGCCAGCAGGAACTTGACGTGCGGCGGCGGCTCCTCGAGGGTCTTGAGCAGCGCATTGAAACTGTGCGACGAGAGCATGTGCACTTCGTCGATCAGGTAGACCTTGTAGCGTCCGCGGGTCGGCGAGTACTGCACGTTGTCGAGCAGCTCGCGGGTATCCTCGACCTTGGTCCGGCTCGCGGCGTCCACTTCGATCAGGTCGACGAAGCGGCCTTCGTCGATTTCGCGACAGACCGAGCATTCGCCGCACGGCGTGGAGCTGACCCCGGTCTCGCAGTTCAGGCACTTGGCCAGGATCCGCGCGATGGTGGTCTTGCCGACCCCGCGGGTACCGGTGAACAGGTAGGCATGGTGCAGCCGCTGGTTGTCCAGGGCGTTGATCAGAGCCTTGAGCACATGGGTCTGGCCGACCATTTCACGGAAGGAACGGGGACGCCATTTACGCGCAAGAACTTGATAACTCATCGAAAACCGTCGCAGAAGGGAAGCACAAGTCGGCCAATGCTAGCGCAATTTACCCCTTCTGCGCTCGCCGACTTGGCAAACTGCGTGCTAAGAATTCCCCTGGCCCTTCAGCAGCCCTCGTCGGTGGCAATGACTCTACCTTCCCTGACATCGTTCATGCCTCATTTCGGCGCACCTGCGCTGCTCCTGCTGCAGTTGCTCGCGGCCCTGCCAGCGACGGCCGCGGAGACCGACGCGACGCCATTGCGCTTCTCGGTGATGGAAAGCTGGAGCATGCCGTTGGTCCGCCTGCAACGGGGCCAGCCGATCGACGGCATCGTCTACGACATCACCCGCTCCCTTGCCCGGCAGGTCGGCCGCAAGGCGCTCTACCACCCCTACCCGCGCGGGCGCATCGAGCAGGCGATGAACGCTGGCGAAATCGATGTCCGCTGCTACATCAGCCCCGCCTGGCTCAGCCACGACTTCCCCGGCTATCGCTGGAGCGTCGCGCTGCTGGTGCAACGCGACATCCTGGTCGCCCGCGAAGGCTTCGCGCCGATTCCCGAGGCGCTGCCGGCCCAGCGTATCGGTACCGTCCTTGGCTACAGTTATCCCCGCTTGCAAGCGCTGTTCGACATCGGCCGACTGCGCCGCGACGATGCGCGCACCCAGGATCTGGTGCTGGAAAAGCTGCGCGCCGGCCGCTACCGCTACGCGGTCAGCCATCAACTGTCGCTGCACTGGAGCAACCGCCAGGCGCCGGGGCAGCCGCCACTCCAGGAAGCCGCGCAGCTCGAAGAGACGGCGGTGAGCTGCATGGTGCGGGACTCCGCAGAGGTTCCGGTGGAAGCGATACTGAAGACGTTCGAGGAAATGAAGCGCAGCGGAGAGATCGAGGAGATACTGCAGCGCTACCGATAAGAGCGGCGGCGGCGTGCGGAAAATGGCGGGCCTGAAATGGAGGCGGCCCCGCCAGCCACACCCCGGCACACGATGTTCCCGCTGTGGCTGCTTCCTTCCGGACCTGACCAGGTTGACGGGTAATCGTGCTTGCAGTTCGGCTGTAAGCCTCGCTGCGTCTGGGCTGGCGTTAGGCCGTAGGGTTCGTCCTTCAAGCAGTTTCGGCACTCATCAACGTCGAGACTGGCAACTGATATCTGAGGTGTGGCTAGCAGTGTTCCACTCTGCTGTACCACTTCGGTGTCACACTCATGACTTACGTAATCCGTCGCGGAGCCATCTACTACCTGAATCTCCGGCTGCCCAAGCATCTCTTTCCGCACCGTCACACTCTTCGCTTGAGCCTTGATGTGCGGGACAGGAAGAACGCTGTGTTTCTCGCCAGCGCCCTCACCCAGCGGGTTCATCTGCACATCACTGATAAGCCACTCACTACTCTGGAGCAGCTTCGTGCCCTCTGCATCCAGTGGCGTGAAGGAGCGCCAGCACCTATCCCGTTGCCCATACATCGTAGCCAGCAAACACCCTCAACTACCCTAACCACTGCGGCAGGAAACTCTCCGCTGCTTAGCACACTGTCGAAGATCTATATAAAGGAAGGACAACGCGGCGGTACATGGCGAGAAGTCAGCAGCCTCGACGTACAGCGGGCGCTTCGGGATTTCTTCGAGCTGATGGGCGACATGCCAGCCGACCACTTTACAGCTGAGGTAGCACGGACACTCAAGGCTCGACTCAGCCGGTGCCCGCAATACTTTGCCCAACGACCGGAGTTCAAAGGTATGTCGCTGCGACAGGTAGTCGAGTCAGCGAAGGATTATCAAACCATCACCGCAGTGACGATCAACAACCGTTTACGGAAGCTCACCGCCTTCTTCAACTGGTGCAAATCCAACGGATATATCGAGCAGAACCCATTAGCCGGGATGAAGGTCATGGCTGGCGCTGCGAAAGATGCGCGTCTCTCCTTCGACCGATCTGACCTTCTGGTGTTGCTGAACCTCGACACTCTTCGCCAAGAGGCCCGCAAGCATCCTTGGAGATTCTGGCTTCCCCTGCTCGCCCGTTTCACTGGTGCGCGACTGGAGGAGCTTTGCCAGCTTCACACGACAAACGTCATCGAAGTACAGGGAGTTCCGTGCATTCAGATCGACGACAGTCATGATGGACAGAAGTTGAAGAATCAGAGCAGCCGTAGAACTCTCCCCATCCATCCTGCACTGATCACCATCGGGCTGCGGGAGTATGTCGAATCGATTGGGGCGAACGGTGCCACGAGACTATTTCCCGATCTGGAACCCACACGAGGCAAATACGGACATGCTCCATCGAAGTGGTTCAGCAGGTACAAGACCAAGATGGGCATAACCGATCCTCGGAAGACCTTCCATAGCTTCCGGCATACGTTCATCGACGATCTCCGAGAGGCAGGTGTGCAGGATTCATTAATCAAGCAGATGGTTGGCCATGAGGATGGTTCGGTAACTTTCGGAGTCTATGGAAGTCGCTTGCAAGTTACCGCCATGCGGCAAGCACTCAACGCCATCGAAATAGATCAAGCCATACGGAAAATGCAAGTAGATATTGACAGCCGGCCGAAATATAGGTAAATTAGTCGCCTGTTTCGGGTGAACAGAAGACCAGCACGAGAAGCCTCCACGTGACCACTGCGATATGCCATCCAGTGCCTTACAAGGGGGCTTTTTGTTGCCCGCGATTTACCAAACAAACCTCGGCAGAAACCGAGAGGAATTGCCTATCGAAATGAACTTGAAGAAGGAGAATGCAAATGAGTCAAGCTACACCCTGCACCACCACTCCCACCAACAACACCAATACCACCGCCCTACTCACTCCCGCTGAATTCGAAGCAATCCGGCTTTACAGCGAGGAAGGCCTGTCCATCGAAAACGTCAGGAAGACCACTGGCCTGCCAAATCATCACGTGAGAGCCCTCCTCAAAGGCAAACCTCGGGCACTGAATACGCCCCTCAGCAAGTCCGTAGCCCGAGTCTATGAGTTAGCGATCCGCCCCCTAGGCATCAAGGACTATGAGCTACGTGACATTCTGCACGAAGAATACGGCAGCAATTGGGATGAGCAGAAAGGCTGCTACCACGCCAAGACCACCCCTGACACCATCAAGCAGGTGAAAGAGAAGGTGCGAGACCGAGCACGCCGTGAAGGTCAATCCGTCATATTCGTAATGGACTGGGTGTGCGACAGCTTGGCAACCGAAAGTCGAGTTTTCCTTGAGAGTGCCGCCTTGAGCCTCATGGCACGTGTAGATGAGTGCGTCAATGAGTTCATGGAGCGCTTCGCGGCCCACGCAACGGAAGACAGCGAAGAAGCTGATCTTGCCCATTGCAAGCAGGCATACGCAGCACGCAGACATTTGCTGAAGCTTGTGAGCGGCTTACACCCGGAACCGAATTCATCGCTGCTGGAGAGAACGACAGCAGTTACAGACGCGCTTGATGGGATAAGCGATCTGCCAGCACCGCCAGTGCCCCGACAAGAGCCTGCGGGGCTAATACCAGAGCCATCGAACAGTAATGCCTTCCTCGACTATATCGAAGCTCAAGGCTGGCTCTAGAATGCAAGCGTCCGAAGTGACCCCACCATATATATAGATCGGACACTGGACACAGGGCGACAGCTCTGAGCTGGATTGCACACATGCGGCAGCATGAATGAGTAACCCCTCAGAGCTCCCGCCCACACAAACCTGACCGGCATCCTCCGGATACACAAGAAAAGCAATCACCAAAACCCAAGCTCTTGATCTTGCTCTTCGTGTGTCCGGTAGGACGAAGATACTCCCACTGCTACGCAGCAGCCCCCATGCAGCCCCCTTGCACAGGTAAAGCAGTAGCCAGTTGACATAGTCCAACAACCAATTGGCCACCAAATGGCCAATTTTTTTCCTAGCTGTCTTCGACGTGCAAAGGTGTACATTAGGCGTCACCGCCTCATTGGCATATCCCTCTCACGTCAGGGACGTGTCCACAGGCACGTTGGTTCGCACGTGAACAGATAAGATCAAGAACAAAGCCCCATAATTGGAGGGGGGTTGATTGGATACCATGCCAATGGGGACTATTGGCTAGTAGGTCTCATGAAAGGGCGGATCAGCCCGAGACTCTGGCACCTCAATAGTTACCTCCTTCGCTGCAATTCAAACACCTCAGAAACCAGCCAGAAACCCGGTGTGAACTACCCCGCTCGATCATTGGCGCAACAGTTCGCAACTGGCGTGCACCCCATTCCCCTTGGCCTCCAATCATGCTTGGTTAAGCAGGACGATCTCCTCCACCTCAGAAACTCGTTTCTATGCGTCAACGGCAGCAGCACGAGAGCTCCGGTACTGCGGAAGCTTTGAGCAGATCGCCAGTGCGGTGATCCCATCGACGCTCACTGAAACTTGTGGCGACTCACCTCAGCCCATGTATGCACTGAGATACACCCATACCCACACACAACCATGCACACAGAGCATGCTCCGAATCCGTATGCATTAGAGTTGATTAATTATGTCATTTTCAGAAGACGATTGCACACAATGTCAAAAGTCGGCTGCACGGTCTTTTCTGATGCTGGGGATGTTTCAGAAAGCGGAAAATAAAGCACGCTAAGGCGTCTCCGACCTTGCCAAGCTTGTTTCGCCCTGTAGCGACGCAATCAGCGGGCACGAAACATTCCCCTTTCGGGCATGGCAGGCGCACACAAGATTAGACAGGACGGCCTCCATGCGCGCCAGGTCGGCCATCTTTTCGCGCACGTCTTGGAGCTTGTGCTCAGCCAAGCTGCTGGCTTCCTCGCAGTGGGTGCCATCGTCGAGCCGCAACAGCTCGGCAATCTCATCCAGGCTGAAGCCCAGCCGCTGGGCCGACTTTACAAAGCGCACCCGCGTTACATCCGCCGCGCCATAGCGGCGAATGCTGCCGTAAGGCTTGTCCGGTTCCGGCAACAAGCCCTTGCGCTGGTAGAACCGGATGGTCTCTACATTGACCCCGGCCGCCTTGGCAAAAACGCCAATGGTCAGGTTTTCCAAATTCTTTTCCATACCACTTGACTCCGTACATGACTACGGAAGTAAGGTTACGCTATCCAATTCAAATTCGAAAGGACAAGCGCATGTCTGAACCACAAAACGGGCGCGGCGCGCTCTTCGCTGGCGGGCTAGCTGCCATCCTCGCCTCGACCTGCTGCCTCGGGCCGCTGGTTCTGGTTGCCTTGGGCTTCAGCGGGGCATGGATCGGCAACCTGACCGTGCTGGAGCCGTATCGCCCGATTTTCATCGGCGCAGCGCTGGTGGCGTTGTTCTTCGCCTGGCGGCGCATCTACCGCCCTACGCAAGCCTGCAAACCGGGTGAGGTCTGCGCGATTCCCCAAATGCGAGCGACTTACAAGCTCATTTTCTGGGTCGTGGCCGTGCTGGTCCTGGTCGCACTCGGATTTCCCTACGTCATGCCATTTTTCTACTGATCGGAGTTCACCATGAAAACGCAAGTTTCGGCGCAAGCCAAAAAACTGTTTGCCTCCCTCGCCCTCGCCGCCATTGTTGCCCCCGTGTGGGCCGCCACTCAGACCGTCACGCTGTCCGTACCGGGCATGACCTGCTCCGCCTGCCCGATCACCGTCAAGAAGGCGATTTCCAAGGTCGAAGGCGTCAGCAAGGTTGACGTGACCTTCGAGACCCGCGAAGCGGTTGTCACTTTCGATGATGCCAAGACCAGCGTCCAGAAGCTCACCAAAGCAACCACCGATGCGGGCTATCCCTCCAGCGTCAAGCAGTGAACCACTGAACCCGAACCTGGGGCGCTCGGCAGCGTTGTTTCCGCGATGGGTTGCGCCGCGTGCTTTCCGGCCATCGCCAGCTTGGGCGCGGCCATCGGCCTGGGCTTTCTACAGGAATACGAAGGATTGTTCATCTCCAAGCTGCTGCCGCTGTTCGCTGTCGTGGCTTTGCTGGCGAACGCATTGGGCTGGCTCAGTCATCGCCAATGGCACCGCAGTCTGCTCGGCATGATCGGGCCAGCCATCGTGTTCGCCGGAACTGTCTGGCTGCTTGGCAACTGGTGGGCAGCACACCTCGTATACACCGGCCTGGCGCTGATGGTCGGCGTGTCGATCTGGGACTTGGTTTCGCCGGCAAATCGCCGTTGCGGCCCGGACGGTTGCGAACTTCCCACGAAACAAGGCTGACGGCGGGAGCCGGCAGCCAATACAGAAAAGGAACGATTAATGACCACCCTCAAAATTACCGGCATGACCTGCGACTCCTGCGCGGTTCACGTCAAGGAGGCTCTGGAGAAAGTGCCCGGCGTGCAATCGGCGGAGGTTTCCTATGCCAAGGGCAGCGCCAGGCTCGCCATCGAGGCCGGCACATTGCCGGATACGCTGACCGCTGCCGTGGCCGGACTCGGCTATCGGGCTACGCTTGCCGATGCGCCCGTGGCTCCGGCGGGCGGCGGATTGCTCGGCAAGGTGCGCGAATGGCTGGGCAGTGATGACAAGGCTGGCGGGGATAGTGGAAAGCTCCATGTCGCCGTGATCGGCAGCGGCGGGGCCGCAATGGCGGCAGCACTGAAGGCCGTCGAGCAGGGCGCACGCGTCACGCTGATCGAGCGCGGCACGATTGGCGGCACCTGCGTCAATGTCGGCTGCGTGCCGTCGAAGATCATGATCCGCGCCGCCCATATCGCCCACCTGCGCCGGGAAAGCCCGTTCGACAACGGCATCCAAGCGGTAGCGCCGGTCATCCAGCGCACGGCGCTGCTGGCCCAGCAGCAGGCCCGCGTCGATGAACTGCGTCACGCCAAATACGAAGGCATCCTGGAGGGCAACCCGGCCATTACCGTGCTGCATGGCGCTGCCCGCTTCAAAGACAACCGCAACCTGGTCGTGCAACTCAACGGCGGCAGTGAGCGCATGGTGACGTTTGACCGCTGTCTGGTCGCCACCGGCGCGAGTCCGGCCGTGCCGCCGATTCCCGGCCTGAAAGACACCCCTTACTGGACTTCCACTGAGGCACTGGTCAGCGAAACGATCCCTAAGCGCCTGGCCGTAATTGGCTCATCGGTGGTGGCGCTGGAGCTGGCGCAGGCGTTCGCTCGACTCGGAGCGAAGGTGACGATCCTGGCGCGCAGCACGCTGTTCTTCCGCGAAGACCCGGCCATCGGCGAAGCCGTCACGGCCGCGTTCCGTGCCGAAGGCATCGAGGTGAGGGAACACACCCAGGCCAGCCAGGTCGCGTACATCAATGGTGAAAGGGACGGCGAATTCGTGCTCACCACGGCGCACGGCGAACTGCGCGCCGACAAGCTGCTGGTCGCCACCGGCCGTGCACCCAACACGCGCAGCCTGGCACTGGACGTGGCAGGCGTGATGGTGAACAAGCAAGGTGCGATCGTCATCGACCAAGGAATGCACACGAGTAGCTCCAACATCTACGCCGCCGGCGACTGCACCGATCAGCCGCAGTTCGTCTATGTGGCAGCGGCGGCCGGCACCCGTGCCGCGATCAACATGACCGGTGGCGACGCTACCCTGAACCTGACCGCCATGCCGGCCGTGGTGTTCACCGACCCGCAGGTGGCCACCGTGGGCTACAGCGAGGCGGAAGCGCACCACGACGGCATCGAGACCGACAGCCGTACGCTCACGCTGGACAACGTGCCGCGCGCGCTCGCCAACTTCGACACACGCGGCTTCATCAAGCTGGTCGTTGAAGAAGGCAGCGGACGGCTCATCGGCGTGCAGGCGGTTGCACCGGAAGCCGGCGAGCTGATCCAGACGGCGGCCCTGGCCATTCGCAACCGCATGACGGTGCAGGAACTGGCCGACCAGTTGTTCCCCTACCTGACGATGGTCGAGGGCTTGAAGCTCGCGGCGCAGACCTTCAACAAGGATGTGAAGCAGCTTTCCTGCTGCGCCGGGTGAGAAAAAGGAGGTGTTCGATGAACGCCTACACGGTGTCCCGGCTGGCCCTTGATGCCGGGGTGAGCGTGCATATCGTGCGCGACTACCTGCTGCGCGGACTGCTGCGGCCGGTGGCGTGCACGCCAGGCGGCTACGGCCTGTTCGACGAGGCGGCCTTGCAGCGTCTGTGCTTCGTGCGATCCGCCTTCGAAGCGGGCATCGGCCTCGATGCGCTGGCGAGGCTGTGCCGGGCGCTGGATGCAGCGGACGGCGGCGAAGCGGCCACGCAGCTTGCCGTGCTGCGCCAGTTCGTCGAACACCGGCGCGAAGCGTTGGCCGATCTGGAAGCGCAGTTGGCCACCCTGCCGACCGAGCCGGCACAGCACGCGGAGAGTCTGCCATGAACGGCCCGGAACGCCTGCCGACCAAGACACGCAAGCCGTTCACCGGCTACCTGTGGGGCGCGCTGGCCGTGCTCACCTGTCCCTGTCATTTGCCGATTCTCGCCGTTGTGCTGGCCGGAACGACAGCCGGCGCATTCATCGGGGAGCATTGGGGTATTGCAGCCCTCACGCTGACCGGCTTGTTTGCTCTGTCCGTGACGCGGCTACTGCGGGCCTTCCGGGGCGGATCATGACGACCTCGCAGCCCGCCGGATGGACGGCGACCGAGTTGGCGCAGGCGGTTGTGCGCGGGCAGCTTGAGTTGCACTACCAGCCGATAGTCGATCTGCGCAGTGACCAGATTGTCGGTGCGGAAGCCCTGTTGCGCTGGCGGCACCCAAGGCTCGGCTTGTTGCTGCCGGGCCAGTTTCTCCCCTTGGTCGAATCGTCCGGCTTGATGCCTGAAATCGGTGCTTGGGTGCTGGGCGCAGCCTGCCGCCAGATGCGCGAGTGGCGGATGCTGGCATGGCAACCGTTCCGGCTGGCCGTCAATGTTTCGGCGAGCCAAGTGAGACCGGATTTCGACGGATGGGTAAAGGGCGTGCTGGCTGACGCCGAGTTGCCCGCCGAGTCTCTTGAAATCGAGCTGACCGAATCGGTCGCGTTCGGTGATCCGGCGATCTTCCCCGCCCTGGAAGCCTTGCGACAAATCGGTGTGCGCTTCGCCGCCGATGATTTCGGGACGGGGTATTCCTGCCTGCAACACCTGAAGTGCTGCCCGATTACTACGCTCAAGATCGACCAGTCCTTCGTCGCCGGACTCGCCGACGACCACCGCGACCGAACCATCGTGCGCTCCGTCATTCAGCTTGCGCACGGGCTGGGCATGGACGTGGTGGCCGAGGGCGTGGAAACGCCGACCAGTCTCGCACTGTTGCGGCAAGCGGCGTGCGATACGGGACAAGGCTTCCTGTTCGCCAAGCCAATGCCGGCGGCGGCATTCGCCGCCTTTGTCAGTCAATGGAGGGGTGCCACCATGAATGCAAATGATCCGACTGCCACCAGTTGCTGCGTGTGCTGCAAGGAAATCCCGCTCGATGCCGCCTTTACCCCGGAAGGCGTGGAGTACGTCGAGCACTTCTGCGGACTGGAGTGCTATCAGCGCTTCCAGGCACGCGCCAAGGCCGCGACCGAAACCAGCGCCGAACAAAACACTTGCGATTCGCCGCCGTCAGGTTGATGCCGACCGCTCAGATACGGTTGAGTAGTTTCGTCCCATCTGGGCGCAATTCGCCTTTTGGGGAAATGTGTCTGTAGAGCGTCTGCCGCGTGATGCCGAGTTCCTGACAGAGATCGCCGACCTTGGTTTCAGGCTGCCCCATCGCCGCCATCGCCAGCCGCAGCTTGGCGGCGGTCATCTTGAACGGCCGGCCGCCTTTTCGGCCGCGTGCCCGCGCCGATGCCAGACCGGCAATCGTGCGCTCGGCGATCAATTCGCGCTCGAACTCGGCCAGCGCAGCAAAAATGCCGAAGACCAGTTTGCCGGCGGCGGTTGTGGTGTCGATGGCCGCCCCGTGCCCGGTCAGCACCTTCAGGCCGATACCGCGCCCGGTCAGGTCGTGCACGGTATTGATTAGATGCCGCAGGTCGCGCCCGAGCCGATCCAGTTTCCACACGACCAGCGTATCTCCCGGCCGCAATGCCTTCAGGCAGGCCACCAAGCCGGGGCGGTCTTCGCGCTTGCCAGATGCCTGATCTTCGTAGAGATGCACCGGATCGACATCGGCGGCGATCAGCGCGTCGCGCTGCAAATCGGTTGCTTGGGAGCCGTCCGCCTTCGACACCCGCATGTAGCCAATCAGCATCTTGCACCTGTCACATATACGTTCGATTATGTGACAGTGTGCACCGGAAAGTTCTGGTCGTCAAAATTTGTCACTTAACCCGTCATTCTGTCTAAGACATGCAAAGGGTCCATCAGGCACGTAATGTGACAGGAATTCCGGGGGGATGCCTTCCTTTGCGAAGGTGGCGCGCAACTGTTCCAGGGAAGCGGGGTCGCGCCGACCATAGGAAGCCAACGCGAACAGCGAGCGTGCCGTCTCGGGGTCGTGCCGCGCTTCAATGATGGCCTCATCGATGGCCTGGACTGCCCGTTGCCAGTGATCGACGGGTTCGGGCTTCGGCGTTTTCGCCGACAGGCCACTGGTGAAACCGGTTTGGGGTTCGGACCAGAACAGCTTTGCATGCTCGCCCGGCGGGCTTATATCCCTCATCTCAATCAAGCTGATTGCCGTTGCCGCCGCCTCCAGCATCTGCAACCGTACTGCCGGGTTCAGGGTTTCATACGGTCGCCACAGACTTTGCCCAGCACGCAGCGGATGCCCGCAGCCTTCCCAGACTTGGCGGAGATACCCCGCGCAGGTTCCGCACGTCGAAAGCGGGGTGTTCAGCTCATCGAGCAGCGTGCGTAGTAGCCGAAACCACAATCCAGCGTGGATGCGTCGGCGCGGCAGCTCCACATGGCCGGTCGTCAGTGCCTGCCAGGTGCGCCGGTCCATCACCGCAATCGCGTCGCTGGCGGTGCGCGGCGCAGTGTCGGCGTTCTCCCAGCCGAGAAACCGCCCAGGCACGCCCCAATAGGATTCCAGCCAGCAGCCATGCAGCGGGCAGCTCAGCATCAGGGGCAGCTTCCATGCAAGCAGTACGGCTTGGTTTGCCGGGTCGTTCAGACAGAGCGGGCAGGCGCGATGTATCGGCTGGCTGGGCAGCCAGGCACGCCAGCTCGTGATGGATCGCGTCCTACGGCGGAGTTTCGGCAGCAGCACCGAGAGCTGGAACGCATAGGTTTCCAATGCGTCTGGAATCTGATCATCAAGGCTGTCCAGTAGCCAAGGCACCCAGCCGGCGAAACTCATGCAACGCAGCCGGTCCGGCTCGATGCCGCTCCGCTGGGAGAGCATCGCCAGCAGCGCCAGTGGTGGCGCGGTGTCCAGGTCATCAACCTGGCCGTGACCAAGATCGTGCTCCAGCAGCTCGGACACCTCCATGTGATAGCAAAGGGCCACGCGGTTGAGCCACGAAGACAAGGCTTCGCCTTCCCTGGGAGCCGGATGCAGTGGCCAGTGTGGCGCTGGCTTCACATCAGTTCCCGCTCGAATTGCCGCCGCCGCTCGCTGGGACCGGTGTAATCGGCCATGCTGAGCGTGCGATGGTTGATCGCTTCCTCACCGCTCTCCACGGCAGCGACGGCCGCCGCCATCAACAGGTGCGCCAGCTCGCCGATGGTGCCCTCGCTGCGCGTGAGCAGGTAGCGGGCCATATCCAGCGTGGCAATCGACGAGGGTCGCCGCAGCGGGAGCGAAGCCGCGAAGCTGGCCAGCAGTGAGCAGCAATCGTCGTTGGCCTCCCACACCGGCAGCATCATCGGCTCGAAGCGGTTTTCCAACTGGTCGTCCGAGCGGATCGCCAAGTAGGCATCGCGTGTGCCAACCCCGACCAGCGGGATGCGCAGCTCGTTGCCGAGGAAACGCAGCAGGTTGAGGAATTCCCGGCGGTTGACGCTGTTGCCGGCCAGGACGTTGTGCAATTCGTCGATCACCAGCATGCGCACGCCGACCTTGCGTAGCAGTGCCAGCGCCAATTGCTCCATTTCCGGCAGCCGTGGGCGCGGGCGCAATGGCGCGCCCATCGCGGCAAGTAGCGCGACGTAGAAGCGGATTACCGACGGTTCGGATGGCATCTGCACGACCAGTACCGGAATGTGCTCCTGGTCGGCGTCGGAGCTGGCCGGGTGGGTGCGGCGGAATTTCTCGACGATCATCGACTTGCCGTTGTTGGTTGGACCGACCAACAGCAGGTTGGGCATGCGTTGTTTGTTCGGCCACGCATACAGGGCTTCCAGCCGATTCAGCGCCTCGACTGCTCGCGGATAGCCGATCCAGCGGTCAGCGCGAAGGCGATGGATGCGTTCGTCCGCCGGAAGACGGGCCAAGCCCTGGGCCACCGGCATCAGGTGGGACAAGTCGATGATGGGATATTCTTCCACGGCTACCACTCCTCAATCTGGTCGAACGGTTTGGCAGGTGGCTGGTTGTCTGCCTGCGGGTCAGCCATGTCCGCGTCCGGTGGTGGCGTGGTTTTGAAAAGAACTGCCGTTGCCTTGAGATGCTGGCGTCGATCCGCGTCGCGCCGCGCCTTGCGCGTAGCTTTCTGCGCGGTGGACACGATTTCGCGCATCTGGCCGATCATGCGAAACAGCGCCGACTCATCCACCTGTTCGCGCCCTTGCTGCCGCAATTTCGCCAGCGCCTGTCGTTGTTCCCAGAGGGTGACAGCCGGGTGCGACAAGGTGCGGTATGGAATTTCCAGATAGTGCTGCCCCTCCGGCTCCAGCACCCAAATGCGGCTGATGTCGCGCGGGTCGCGCCGGATCAGGAACGCAGGCAAGCGGTCGCGCCGAGCTATCCACGGCTTGAGCGCATCGGCGTAGTAATGGATGTGGTCGATGACGAAGCCGGTGCGGGTCAGCGTGCGGCGGATGATGGGCAGAAAATCGACCAGAAAAGCCGTGGTGCGAGTGATGACGGTTGGCACGCCGGTCCGCGCGATAGCTTCGGCCCAGCGCGCTGCCGGCGGCTGGAGCAGGCCGTTGTGCACGGAGCCGTGGTAGGTGCCGACCGCCAATGTGAGCCAGCGCTCCAGCTCACGCAGCGTCAGGGCGGCCTTGTTTTCGGAATCGTAGTCGCCGCGCTGGTCAGGGTTGGAGAAGGTCGTCCCTGGCAATTCGTCGTGGATCATCTGCATCGCCGTGCCGATGATCCGTTCCACGATGCCGCCGTAGTGCGGCTGCCCGAGCGGGCGATAGTCAAGCCGGATGCCATGCTGCTCGCAGCCTCGGCGTAGCGCTTCGCTCTTGAACTCGGCCGCGTTGTCCAGGTAGAGCAGCCTGGGCTTGCCGCTCATCGGCCACTCCATTTCTATGTTCAGACCCTCCAGCCAGGGACGCTTGTCGCAGGCGACATGCACAAGGCACAGGCCGACCGAAACAGATGACGGCGCTTCCAGCGTGACGACCATGCCGAGCACGCAGCGGGTAAACACGTCGATGGCGATGGTCAGATACGGACGGCCAATCGGTTGCCGGTCGCGCTCGTCCACCACGATCAGGTCGATGACCGTGTGATCAATCTGCACTTGTTCCAGTGGCGCGGTCACGGCGGGAGGCTCACCACCGACACCTTGCAGGCTGCGGGACGCATCCTGACCTTCCCGGCGGCGAGTAGCCTTGAGCGGATCGAGGCCGGCGATCCGCAGAGCCACGGTGTTGCGCGCCGGCGCCCGCAGCTTTTGCGCTTTGCAAGCCTGCGCGACCTCGCGGTGGAACGCTGCCAGGCTACGCTTCTGCTTGGTCAGGAAGCGCTTTTGCAGCAACTCGCGGATGATGCGCTCAACTGATTCCGGCAAGCGTCCCTTGCCTTTTCCGCCGCCGGATCGGCTGCGAGCCAGGTCCGTCACAAGCCCAGCACCTTGCCGGGCACGGCGGATTAGGACATACACCTGCCGCCTGGACAGGCCAAGCGCGTGAGCAGCGGCATCGGCGGCTTCATGCCCGACCACATCAAGCGCTGCCAGCGGCCCGATGATTTCCGCCCGTTGCCGGGCCTGCGCCCAAGCCGCATCGGGCAGGGTGGCCACGCCTTGCTCGGCAATCAATGATGTGTCTGACGCCATGCTCACACCTCGCTTTGGTGCACACGAGTATTGAGCATAGTCGAGATTGGTGCAGATGACTTCTGATATTGCGTTGTCAGGAGTCGCCTGCACATCTGGCGTTACGCCCCGTCAATTGGTGCAGTCGTCTTCTGAAAATGACAAATTATATGCATACAGGCAGAGTGTGAACCTCTGGGGGCTAATGCATACAGAGGAACACCATAGCGAATGTCGGCTACATCCGAGTCAGTACTACGGATCAGAACACAGAGCGCCAGCTCGAGGGCCTCGCCATGGACAAGACTTTCACTGACAAGGTGAGTGGTGCAACGACCAACCGCCCCCAGCTTCAGGCCATGCTGGAGTTTGTCAGGGAGGGTGATGTTATCCACGTACACAGCATCGACCGCCTAGCCCGCTCTCTAGTCGATCTGCTGGCGCTGGTGAGGGAACAGACAGCACGGGGTGTTCACATCCACTTCCACAAGGAAGCTCTGTTGTTCACTGGCGAGAGCAATCCAACCCAAGAGCTGATGCTGAGCATCATGGATTCTGTCGCCCAGTTCGAACGAGCAATGATCAAGGAACGCCAGAAGGAAGGCATCGCCAAGGCCAAGCAGAAAGGCGTCTACAAGGGCCGTGTGAAGACGGTTGATGACGCTGCTATCCGTGCCCATGTTGCAGCCGGAAACAGCATCAGGAAGACGGCAGAAGCCTTTGGAGTGAACCCTTCCACCGTGCAACGGGCGATGAAAGCCGAGTGATCCGCACCAACTTATTTTCGATTTACCGGAGTTCAGGCTAGCCCCCTGTGCTGCGGGTTAAACGCCTCGGATGTACACCGGAGTTATTTTCCCAGCCGCACACCAGAGCACCCCACCTCCTGTGCCTGTGCGATTTCCTACAAAATTTTTGAAGGTTTCTGCTGGAAACTACCTGTCCTTCTACTGTGAAACGGCACACTCTCGCTAGGATGAAATCCGCCCCGGATTCATCTGCACGCAAGCCCAGTGTCACTAAGCCTAGAGTGTGCTTCAAGTGGACAGCGGAGCTGACACGGTGCAAATGAAAAGGGCGGCATCGCTGCCGCCCCCCACTACAACACCCCTCCCGCCTTACCGGCCGAGCAAGGTTGCAGCACCGAGCAAGCCCAGCTTCTGGGGCGACTTAGCCCACGTTACCGGAGCAACGTCACTCGGCAGCACAGCCACCTCGTAATCGAACACCCCGGAGGCGACAGCCGCAGCCTCCACGGCTTTCCGGACGTACTCAACAGCACCGTCCTTCGTGGACCCCGGACTGAACTCGGCAGTCCAAACCGTTGTGAGCTTGCGACGGACCAGATGGTACTGCTTTAGCACCTCGTAGAACTTCGCCCGTGCTTCGGTCGAAACGTGGCCGTTCAGGTCCACGGTGAGCATGATGTGGATGGTCATATCGTGTACTCCTCTCAGAGTTTCTCTTTTTCGGTCGTCTTCGGATGCTTCTTGGCGTAGCTTTCCGGGACAAACCGACCGGTGATGGAACTGCGATGGACGGTTTTCTTACCGCCGCTGGATCGTTTCTGACTCATGTCGATACCTCTTAACGTCGAATGAACCAGACCACCGGGAAGGAGCTGAGGGAGCCAAAAATCAAGCTTTCCCCTTGACCGGGTAGCCACGAGGGTCTACACCGGTTGTGCAATGCAGAGTTTTTCCGTAAACTCTGCCGCCCAACCCCACTCCCAACAGTCTGGCGGTTGCGCAATCTCTGGGGAGAGCCTCGTAAACTTTGCCCCATTGACTGCATCTTGGCCCCTAGCCACTCCTGTGTGCTGAGGCTTATCCACTGTATACGCATACAGCTCTTTTATCTTACGCCTCCATCTCTGTGGGCGTCAAGCTTTCGTCGATTCTCTTTTATCTATTATCCCGAATTTCGGATCTTCTCCGTTCCCGTCAATTCTTTGGCTGGACAGGCTTTTGGTGCCAAGAATGCAGAAGGCGCCCGCAGGCACCTCATTCGTACTGGCGTCGTAAGTTCTCGTAGTCTTCTTCTGCCCACGTGCTTGAAGCTTCTGCACCTTCTTGGAACGACTCTACATACGGGTAGTCTTCGTCCAACAGCTTGGCAAGCAACAGCCTCTCTCCCGCTTTGAGCTTGTAGCAGTCTTCCCGGCGATCCACGCCAAGATATTGGCATTCAACGGCACCGCGAGCAGTGGCGATGAACAGCGACCGGATACGCCAGCTACTTCAACAAGAAGAACAGTGCCACGGTCACCACGATCACCGACACGACAAAAATCTGGTCACTTCGCTTTTTCCGAGCAGCCTCATCTGAGCTCACTCGTTGATACGTCTCGACGTCGCTCATGCCCTGCATCTTGTAGCCGAGGATGTGATTCATCTGGGCTTGAATTCTAGCGTTGTGCCTGCTGTTGCCCGATGCCACCACAAGCCAAACGATCAGCCAAAGGCCAAAGGTTGGGATGCACAGCAACAGGTGCAGGATGTGGTTGGTCGTCTTTTTCTGGCTAGCCAACACAAAGAGTTTTTCATTCATAGGGCTCCCCTCACGTAGCGATGACTGAACACTTGCAGAAGTGACAGGGCCCGATTGTATCATTTAGTGTGTCATCAGTCAGTATGTTCACGACCAGAGTGCATCCAACCATCATGCAGGGATGCAGAAAAACCAGCACCTACGAAAGGCCTTTGGCCAACGAATCCGAGACCTACGCAGCAGCCAAGGCTTCAGCCAAGAAGCATTCGCAGACAAATGCGGCTTTGTCCGCACCTACATGTCTCGCATCGAAACCGGTACTGCCAACCCCAGCCTTGAGGCAGCCAAGGTGCTTGCTGACGGCCTGAACATGTCTCTTTCTGAGCTGCTTCAGGGTCTGTAATCTGCTAGATCAACGCTACACTGGGGCTCAATCCCATAAAGCGATCCTGAGCTATGACTGAAAATCTGGTCCACTCTTCAACCAGCGGGATCTCGGCAGAATTCGGCTATTACCCAGCAACTTGCGATATCGAGAGCGAACAGTTTTCCATTCAAACGCTTCCCAACCACAGGCAGACCGTCTCCTCTATCGTTGAAGATGTAAATGTCGTCGACGGCTGGCTCTACCCGAGACCACAGAAACGATTGGATTTCGTGAGCAGAACGGTCCGATCAATGCCCTATAGCAGTCGCGTCTTCGGGCTGCCCAAAACTCATGCTTTGACACTTCATAGAAGCAAGAACCAAGACGACCTCGACTTTGTAGTCTGGTGCCTATCCTTTTTTATTGGCATGCGCCTGACGACTACAGAGGTGGGCTTTCTTGATGCGACTCCTGTTAAGCCACACAAGCTCGTTGACTTCGTCCTTCACCGCTGCACGCTAAACGAAGCTGTGCATTTGGCACTCAACTTCCTAGAGCAGGAGCACGATGCTCCTCGTGCAACCAAGAGAGTCGCCGCAGTCATTCATGCCTTGTTCTTGGCACAATACCCTCAGAGTCTTCCTTTTGAGCGGTTTCAGTACCTCTACATGGCATTAGATGGCTGTTTCAAGCTTCTCAAAGTCAGAGAGGAAGCCAATGTAAGCGTGTCTCATGCAGGACGAATCCAATGGATGTGTAAAAAATTCAACATCCCCTTACCCGAATGGGCAGAGAGCCAAGCAGGACCTTCGCCCCTATCAACTGCCCGTAACGATGCTATCCATGAAGCCCTATTCTTCGATGAACCTTTAGGGTTCTCGATTTACGGTGGTAACAAGCCTGATGGAAATCCTACCAACGTCACCCTGCAAATGAGGGCATTGGTATGTCGACTTCTGGTCGCCATCCTCGGAAGGGCTGATACCATATATGTCAAATCCCCAGTTAACACCCGAATGATACATAGCCTTGAGTTGTCAGATCGCGTCACCTAACGCTGGGAGGATACCGAGGACGTGAGCTCATTTGGGTTAGATCAGCCGGTACGGTGATACGGGTAGCCGTATGTACCGATATAGAGTTTATTGATAAATCAAATCGGCACACATATAATCGGTACATCCAAAAAGATACAGGGTCATCAACATGTTCATTCGGGCCTACCTCCGTGCATCCACCGACAAACATGCAACCCGTGCTAAGCAGTTGCTGATTGACTTCGCCAGTGAGCATGGACAAAAGATTGCAGCCTTCTATGTTGAGAATGAGTCGGGCACCAAGCTTGATCGTCCTGAGCTATTCAGGCTGCTTGAGGACAGCCACGAAGGGGATTGCATACTCATTGAGCAAGTGGACAGATTGTCTCACCTCTCGCCAGATGACTGGGCAAGTTTGAAAGCCATCATCGCAGCTAAGAGGGTGGTAGTGGTATCGCTCGATCTGGCCACCAGTCATGCAGCTCTGAAGCCTGCTGCCACCATGGATGACTTCACTAAGGGGATGATTGCAGCGGTCAATGGCATGTTGCTGGATATGCTGGCTGTAGTTGCTCGTAAAGATTACGAAGATCGTCGTCGCCGTCAGAGCCAAGGCATCGCTAAAGCCAAGGAAATGGGTGCATATAAAGGCAGGCAAGCTGATGAGGATCTTCATGCTCGCATCAAGCACGCCCTGTCCTCTGGCATGAGCCTTCGTAAGGCAGCTACCACTGTAGGTTGTGCCCTGAGCACAGTGCAGCGTGTAGCGAAGATGCAGCTCAAACCCGCCTCTCCGGACTTCTAGTGTAAAGTCCGGCTACTGGGAGCTTGGAGCTGATAATCAGCCACTATGTGATACAGCGAATCAGCGAGTATTCGCAGACGCTCTACCTCCGTGATCGACCTCCCTTCAGCTTCCGCTTGATGGTAGACACGAGTCGCTTCAATAGCTTCGAGCAACAATGCCTCCCCGGCTACAACCATTCCTAGCAATGTTTGCTTCATCGACCTTCTTCCTCAGTATGCAAACATTATACATCCAACGCGGGTAGGAATTTTCTGATCTTTTTGCCGATACAAAACACCAGTATGCACTTATAGGGCGGTCAATCCGAAGCCCTCTCAACGAGATAGATAATCGCTCTTGCCTCATGAAGCTGCGAAAGTGCCAGTCATTATTTTGAAGAAACCAGAGATTTTACTGAGAGAGAGGGCAAACCACTAAACAGCATAGGTATTTTCTGCATACCAAACATAGATTATATAATGTTATTTTTACTAGGCAACACGAACCCAAGCATTAAAACGTCGTAATTTGTAGCAGGCAGCAAAATAACATTCGTCTTAAAAATCATGCAGAGGCACCTAGACGGCGCCTCACATTAAGATACAGTCAAGTATCAACTTCTCTCCTCGCTCCCATCACGCTCCTCAGACTCAATCTGAGCGATGAGAGTCCTAAGACTTTCGGCATACTCTTCTTTCTGACGCATACCAAACTCACTCTTAACGGTATTTGAAAGCAATGTATAAATATCACCCACAAATCGTTCTTCCGCAAAAAGCTTTCTTACCGTAGAAAACTCCCGCCTAAACTCCCGCTGCGTAAAAATCAATACTTCATTCAAAGTATTCTGAGCATCGAAATCCGTATGCCTAACATCATCAGGCTCTTCGGTTATTCTTCGACTAAGTTTTGTCAAGAGACTAACAACAGCTCCACTTTCAGCCTGATCATCCCCAAGGAAAATAGCGAGAGTATCCAATAAGCTTCCGCTCCTGGCATCTTTGAAAAAATCTTCATCAATGATTGCCAAAACTCCATCCTTAAGATCTTCGCTATTTATCTTAAGATCAATCATAGAGAGCCGTTCGGAAGCACGATGAGGAGGATAGACAACCCACTCATCATGAGGAAATTTTTCTCTGTATATACGTCTAAGTGCGTGCTGAGTAGAATCCCAAGTAATGAGTAATGGCGTCTGAAAAACACCGTTAGCATCTAAATGCTTACTCACATCACCAAGAACTTGACATGCTAATACGTCATTCTTGAAGGTTTGCCATTTTCTAGGCACACGAATTAACCGCATAAACCTTGAGTGCAGATCTCTATAAAAGCCTTCCGACTGCTCTTGCTCCACACCCAGCACGCGCACCCCCCCAAGCTCTGCATATTGTCGGGCACACAGCAGCAGAGATTCAAATCTAGGAAAGCCTCCCCTGATATTCTCAAAGCCTATGAAGTCCTCGAGAAAAGAAGAAAACTCATATCGGCGCCCCTTTTTCTCCTTAAGCCGCAAATACAAGTTAAAGAACACATTTTTTGAATCTCCGAGACTCGCGATTAGCTCATCGCTTGCAAAGCGGCTTATTTTTTCAGCATTTTCCAGATGCCGGACCGTCTCCTCAAAGTGCTCAAGAGTAACTCGAACCTCCTTGTTACGAAGCCTCTTAATATTATCCCTTAAATGCCCCACCGTTCGGTAAGCGTTATCATCAACGTCCTCCCTATACCGCATAACTGCCAAATAGTAGATAAATACCGGAGCGTCTAGATACAGGAAGAATTTTTTATCCTCTACGTACCTTTCAAGCTTAGATTGATTTAACAGCCCGATACATAATCGAGTTGAACAGTAGTTTGACAAATATTCATTTTTAGCAGAAATCTCTACGAGCTTTTGCGATGCATGCTTAGCATCATTATCTGAGATATCCGAAACCCTCCTAAGAAGGCTAGCAATATTCTCTACTGCTCCTTTTACTATTGCAAGCTTTGGCGGCTCAAAACTCTCCTCAGAAATTTGAATATCGACTGACGCACCATACGCTTCCTGAATCAGTTCCAGTATTTGCTCTGCCACTGGAGCAGAAGTATATTCTTTGGAAATTTCATCGATAGCTGCGAGCACTTCAGCCCTACCTGCCTGATCTTTCATGGCAAGAGCCTTTACTCTATCAAGCTCATTTTCTGCGAGGCTATAGCCCCCCTCACCCACAACAACCCGCCCTTCTTTCTTGAGGAGAGAAACACGAGATTTGAAAACAGGTAAACTGATACCCAGCTCACCCAAGACCTCGACCAAAACCGCCTCTGTCAAACAACCGCCACTCAGAACCGAGACGATATGCGAATCCACGATAACATGCTTGAGACTTGTAGTATCTTTACTCAGAACCAAATAATCATAGAAAGCACGCTGTTTAATATTCACATCAGCATTCGAAGCCGGACGATATTTATGAACATCCTCTAACAAAAACCTTAAAATATCAGGGTATTCATTAGTTATTTTTTGGCCGACTTTATTAGCATCATAAAATTCCAGAGTTACTCCATAATCACGCCTAGCATTCGTTTTCAGTTCATCTTCTTTACTTGCAGATATTTGATGTGACCAAAAGAAAATCAAAATAGGTGGATAAGAATGTTCATCTACCAGCTTAACAACCTTTTCAAGGTCTTCGTTTAGCTTAGCCTCAAGATTTTTCTCTTGAGTCGAAATCTGGATGGCCTGCCTAACTTCCCGCCCTCGAACGGCATAGACCAAATCTCTACCACCATCGTATGGCCCACCTACCAAGTAGGCATCCGCGCTATAAATTTTCTGGACAAAACGCCGAACCAACTCTTCAAAGTCAGATAAAACCTTAATTGTCTTAATAAACCCGACATTATTATCCATATTACTCCCTTTATTACGAAGACCGATTCCAAGGCGCGTTAATACGATGATAAAACTAAGACGAGGGATCCGCTTTCACTCTTAGGTGAGCCACTCCCTCTCCCGAACTTAAATTCCTTTAGCCCCGATCTTGACATACTCGAGGATGCGTTCATAGCGGAGGAATACCCTCCATCCAAGCTCATGATTGCTGCTGAGCTGCAATTCCTGAGCAGCAGGTTCGCACCATAGCAGCTCGGAACTATCAGAAAGCAGGAGAGAGGGCTACCATACGCAGGAGATGCACCACTCAGGTGTACCTAAACGCTGTCACACTTCGAGATTTCGAGCGAGAAAAGCCCTTTAGAATTAAGGACTTAGGAAATGGAGGCGGCCCCGCCAGCCACACCCCGGCACACGATGTTCCCGCTGTGGCTGCTTCCTTCCGGACCTGACCAGGTTGACGGGTAATCGTTGCGGGGGGACCGACAGGGCCACCATTGCAGCCTACCCTCGGGTAGGCCGCGCCATTCTACCGGCTTGCGCGTAAGTTACAACCACTTCAAGCACTTACGTTTGCAATCCATTTCGCGAAAGCGGTTCATTGCTGCTGGATCAGACCCTCCGGCGGCGGCTGGGTCGATACGCTCAGCTCGGTATCGACATACAGGTCCAGGGTGCCCCAGCCCGGCTTGGTGCTGAACGACGCATACTTCTCCTCACCGCGATGGAAGGAGAAGGCGATCCGGTAATCGCTGCCGCCGAACAGCTTCACCGGAAACTCGCGGACCTGGCCGGGCCGGATCTCCCCGGAGAAGGTTTCCACGCCCTGCTCCTTGTAGCTGTAGGCGATCGGCGCCGAAGCCTGGCCACTGTAATGCAGCAGGATGCGCGGCCGCTCGCTCCAACCCACGTAGGCGCCGAACAGCACCACCAATGCGAGCACGCCCAGCAACCGCTGCTTTCTTGCCTTGTCCATCGTTAACTCCAGTCTTCGGAAATCTTTCGCAGCAGCGCCGCCGCTTCAGCGGGCGACGCCGTGCTCGTCGAACAGTTTCAGCAGGCCGTCTTCGTCGAGCACCTTCACGCCCAGCTCGTTGGCCTTGGCCAGCTTCGAGCCGGCGCCGGGCCCGGCGACCACGCAGTGGGTCTTGGCCGACACCGAGCCGGCCACCTTGGCGCCGAGCCCTTCCAGCTTGTCCTTGGCCACGTCCCGGCTCATCGCCTCCAGGGTGCCGGTCAGCACCCAGGTCTGCCCGGCCAGAGGCAGGCCTTCGACCGCCTTGCGCTCGCTCTGCCAATGCATGCCGAACTCACGCAACTGCGCCTCGATGGCCAGGGCACGCTGCACGTTGGCCGGCTCGTCGAAGAAATCGCGCAGGCTTTTCGCCGCTCGCTCGGGCAGACGCTCCACCTGGCGTAGATCGAGCCAGTCGGCGCGGATGATGCCGTCGAGCGAACCGAAGCGGCTGGCCAGCTTTTCCGCGCCGGTGGCGGCGATGAAGGGAATGTTCAGCTTGTCGATGAAACCGGCCAGCGAGGCACAAGCGGCGAACTCCGCGGCGACCTCGCCCTCTTCCTGCAACTGCACGCCATGTTCGGCATCGCGCAACTGGGCGATCACCTGGCGGTTGTGCTCGTCGGCGAAGAAGTTGTGGATCTCGTAGGCCACCTCGGCGCCGACGTCCGGCAGGTAGGTCAACACTTCCGGCAGCGCCTTGCCGATCCGCTCGAGCGAACCCAGCGAACGCGCCAGCAGCTTGGCGGTTTCCTCGCCGACGTCGGGAATCCCCAGGGCGAAGATGAAGCGCGCCAGCGAAGGCTTGCGGCTGTCGGCGATGGCCGCCAGCAGGTTGTTGGTGGACAGCTCGGCGAACCCTTCCAGCTCGAACACCTGTTCATAGGTCAGGGTATAGAGATCCGCCGGCGAGGCGACCAGCCCGCGATCCACCAGTTGCTCGACGATCTTGTCGCCAAGACCGTCGATGTCCATTGCCCGGCGCGATACGAAATGGATGATCGCCTGCTTCAACTGCGCCTGACAGGAGAGGCGGCCGACGCAGCGATAGATGGCGCCCTCGCTGATCGACTCCTTGCCCTTGCTGCGCTTGACCAACTGGGTCCGCTCCACGGCCGAGCCGCAGACCGGGCAATGCTCGGGCACCTCGATAGCCTGCGCATCCGCCGGGCGGCGCTCGAGCACCACCTGCATGACCTGCGGAATCACATCGCCAGCACGGCGGATCACCACCGTATCGCCGATGCGCAGGCCCAGGCGGGCGACTTCATCCATGTTGTGCAGGGTCGCATTGGACACCGTGACGCCGGCCACCTGCACCGGCTTGAGGCGTGCCACCGGGGTCACGGCGCCGGTGCGGCCGACCTGGAACTCGACACCCAGCAGCTCGGTCAGCTCCTCGCGCGCGGGGAACTTGTGGGCGATCGCCCAACGCGGCTCGCGCGCGCGGAAGCCCAGTTCGCGCTGGAAGGCGATGCGGTTGACCTTGAACACCACGCCGTCGATCTCGTAGGCCAGCGCATCGCGTCGGCGACCGATGTCGTCGTAGTAGTCGCGGCAGGCCTGGGCGCCCTTGACCAGGCGCAGCTCGCGACTGATGGGGATACCCCAGCCGCGGAACGCCTCGAGGATGCCCACCTGGGTGTCCGGCAGCGACCCGCTGACCTGGCCGAAGCCGTAGGCACAGAACTCCAGCGGGCGACTGGCGGTGATCTTCGAATCCAGCTGGCGCAGGCTGCCGGCCGCCGCGTTGCGCGGGTTGGCGAAGGTCTTGCCGCCGGTTTCCACGGCCTTGGCGTTGAGCGCCTCGAAACCGGCCTTGGACATGAACACCTCGCCGCGCACTTCGAGGATCTCCGGCCAGCCTTCGCCATGCAGCTTCAGAGGTACGTTGCGAATGGTGCGTACGTTGCTGGTGATGTCCTCGCCGGTGCTGCCATCGCCGCGGGTGGCGCCGCGCACCAGTTGGCCGCGCTCGTAGAGCAGGCTGACGGCCAGGCCGTCCAGCTTCGGCTCGCAACTGTACTCGACCTCCGCGCCACCGCCGAGCAGGTCGCCGCCAGGCAACAGGTCGGCCAGTCCTTCGCGTACGCGGCGGTCGAAGTCCAGCAGGTCCTGCTCCTCGAAGGCGTTGCCGAGGCTGAGCATGGGGATCTCATGGCGCACTTCGCCGAACGCCGAGGCCGGCGTGCCGCTGACCCGCTGGGTCGGCGAGTCGGGCGTCAGCAGTTGCGGGTACTCGGCCTCCAGCGCCTGCAACTCGCGGAACAGGCGATCGTATTCGGCGTCGGGAATGCTCGGTTCGTCGAGCACGTAGTAACGGTAATTGTGGGTGTCCAGTTCGGTTCGCAGTTGCGCGATGCGTTCGGCGGCAGCCTGGGTGTCGGTCATGGTGGGAGTCCGTGAAACGAAAAGAGCAGCCTCGGCTGCTCTATAGAGTAGTTCGCCCCCTCCCGTACGAAGAAAGGGGCTGTGGCCGGATCAGCGCTTCTGCATCAGGCTGCGACGCTCATGGTCGATGATGCGCTGGCGGTAGTGCTCGATGGTCTGGGCGGTCAACACGCTGCGCTGCTCGTCCTTCAGCTCGCCGTTCAGCTCGTGGGCCAGCTTGCGCGCGGCGGCAACCATCACGTCGAAGGCCTGCTTCGGATGGCGCGGCCCCGGCAGGCCGAGGAAGAAGCTCACGGCGCGGGTGCTGAAGTTGTCGATGTCGTCCAGGTCGAAAGTGCCCGGTTTCACCGCATTGGCCATGGAGAACAGGATCTCGCCATTGCCGGCCATGCTTTCGTGGCGATGGAAGATGTCCATGTCGCCGAAGCGCAGGCCGCTCTCGAGGATGTTCTGCAACAATGCCGGCCCCTTGAAGCCGCTCTCGTCGCGGGCGATGACGTTGATGATCAGCACCTCGTCGACCGGGGCAGGTTCGGCAGCAACCGCAGGGGCTTTCTCCCGCTCTTTCTCCTTGCGGCCCTTCGACTTGCCCTTGCGCGGCTCCACTGTCTCGGCGGCATCGCTCGGGTCCGCCTCCAGGGCCAGCCCCTCGTCGAGGTCCAGATCGCCCTGGCGCGGCTCTTCCTGGCGCTTGCCGCCCTTGCGTTCCTTGGCTTCGCGGGCGCTGACGCTGGGCAGGTCCTGTTCGTCGAAGGATGGCTCGCGATGCTCGACCACGCGCGCCGGCCCCAGCAGTTCAGCCGAGTCGCCGTCGTCGTCCGGCAGATTGGCGAAACTGCGGTCGAGCTTGAACTTCAACTTGCCCTTGCCGCCCCGCATCCGCCGCCAACCGTCGAAGAGAATGCCGGCGATCACGATAAGCCCGATAACGATAAGCCATTCGCGCAGACCGATATCCATGTAATTCCGTAGCCCCTAGTGAAAATGGTGAATAAAAAATGAAAAAAGGACGTCCTGTCCCTTGAAACGTGGAGCCAACCTTGTTCTGACAGAACTTTCCCACGCGATACAAAAAGTGGCCATTAAACTAACATGCCCATGCACAAGTTTACACTGCCTGACACTCAGGCTTCAGCCAATGCGACCGCCTCTTCCACGTCAACTGCAACAAGCCGTGAACAGCCCGGCTCATGCATGGTCACGCCCATCAACTGATCGGCCATTTCCATGGCGATCTTGTTGTGGGTGATATAGATGAACTGCACCTTTTCCGACATCTCCTTCACCAATCGCGCATAACGTCCGACGTTGGCATCGTCCAATGGCGCATCGACTTCGTCGAGCATGCAGAACGGCGCCGGGTTCAACTGGAAGATGGCGAATACCAGCGCCAGCGCGGTCAGCGCCTTTTCCCCGCCGGACAACAAGTGGATGGTGCTGTTCTTCTTGCCCGGCGGGCGCGCCATGATCGCCACACCGGTATCGAGTAGATCTTCGCCGGTAAGTTCCAGATATGCCGTACCGCCGCCGAATACCTTCGGGAACAATGCCTGAAGGCCAGCATTGATCTGGTCGAAGGTTTCCTTGAAACGATTGCGGGTTTCCCGGTCGATCTTGCGGATGACGTTTTCCAGCGTCTCCAGCGCTTCGGCCAGGTCGTCGTTCTGCGAGTCCAGGTAGCGCTTGCGCTCGGACTGCTGCTGGTACTCCTCGATCGCCGCCAGGTTGATCGGCCCCAGACGCTGGATGCGCGCCGCGAGACTCTCGAGACGCTCCTCCCAATCGCGTTCGCTGGCATCCAGGGGCAGGTTGGCCAGTACCGTATGCAGGTCGTAGCCGTCTTCGGCGAGCTGCTCCTGCAAGGCTTTGCGCCGCACCACCAGCCCCTGCCACTCCAGGCGCTGCTGCTCCAGCTGGCCACGCAGCAGTTGCGATTGCTGCTCGGCCTGGCCGCGGCGCTTCTCCACCTCGCGCAGTTCGCGATCGGCGTCTTCCAGGGCCAGCCGCGCCTGCTTGAGTTCGTCCTCGACGGCCATCCGCCGCTCCAGCAACTCCTCGAGCTTCATGCGCAGCTCTTCCAGCGGTGCCGCCCCCTCCTCCAGATTGAGGTTGAGCTGTTCGCAACGCTCGTTGAGGCGCGCCGACTGCTGGTCGAGGCGCTCCAGGGCCTGCTGGGTGGAATTGTGCTGCGCCTTCAGCGAGCCGACCCGCACCGCCAACTGGTGCGCATGGTCCTTGTGGGTGCGGGCATCCTGGCGAATCCGGTCGAGCCGTTCGCGCAGGGCGTCACGCTCCGCCAGCAGGGTTTCCCGGCGCTCGGTGTCCAGCGCCATGCTATCCAGCGCTTCCTGCAGGGTCAGGCGCGCCTCGCTCAGTTGCTCCTGTTCCAGCGCGCGCTGCTCGGCCAGTTCCGCCACTTCTTCGTCGAGACGGCGGCGACGCAGTACCAGTTGCTCGACCTTGGCCTGCTGCGCGGACAACTGCGCCTTCAGCTCGCCGTGCCGGCGCCCCTCCTCCTGGACCTGGCGCCGCACCTGCTCGCGCGCGCCTTCCAGCTCGCGCTGCTCGTCGCGGGCCGCAGCCAGACGCTCCTCGCCTTCGGCGACACGGGTTTCCAGGGCCTCCCGCCGCTCCTGCAACGCCTCCAGTTCCTGGGCGCGGGCGAGCATGCCGCCCTGGGCCTCGTCGCTGCGCCGGACCCGCAGGAAGTGCCGGCCGACCCAGTAGCCATCGCGACTGATCAGGCTCTCGCCGTCGTCCAGGGCGCCGCGCTGGGCGAGCGCCTGTTCCAGGGTCTCCACCGGTTTCACCCGGGCCAACCAGGGACTCAGGTCGGCGTCGGCGCGGACCTTGTCCAGCAGCGAACCGGCCGCCGTCGCGGCTCCGCGAGCGGGGCTGAGCAGGCGCAGCTCGCCCTTGCCGAAGCCGGCCAGGGCGAGCCCGTCGAAGCCGTCCAGCAAGACCGCCTGCAGATCCGCGCCGAGCACGGTCTCCACCGCCAGCTCCCAACCCGGCTCGACACGCAAGCCTTCGGCGAGGCGCGGACGTTGTTCCAGGCCCTGCTCGCGCAACCACTCCAAGGCGCCCTGTCCGGGATCGAGAGCGGCCTGCTGCAGGGCCTCCAGCGAAGCGATGCGCCCGTTCAGGCGCTGCAACTCGCCCTGCGCCTGGTGCTGTTCGGCGGCCAGCTGCTGCAATTCCTGGCGCAATTGTTCGAGTCGCTCGGCTTGGCCCTGCTCCTGCAATTGCAGTTCTTCCAGGGCCAGTTCGGCGATCGCCACCTGTTCGTTGAGTTCGAGGATCGCCGCGTCCTCGGGGTCGGCCGCCAACTGGCCACGCTCCTCCTGCAGGCGCCGCTCGCGATCCTGCAGGCGCTCCAGGCTCTGCTCCAGGTGCTGGATGCGCGACTGCTGCACCTCGGCCTGGCGGCGGGGTTCGGCGCTCTGCTGGTTGAAGGCATCCCACTGCTGCTGCCAGGCCTGCATGCCCTGCTCGGCCTGTTCCAGGGCGATGCCCGCTTCTTCCGCGGCGGCCGCGCTGAGTTCCTGTTCCGGTGCGAGCATGGCCATTTCCTCGGCCAGGGTCGCGAGCAAGGTACGGTCATGCCCGAGGTGCGATTCGGTTTCCTGGCGGGTCCGTTCGGCTTCGCGCAAGTCGTCCTGCAACTGGCGCTGGCGCTGCTGGCCATGCTGGATGCTCTGCTCGACCCGGGCGATGTCGCCGCCGACCGAATAGAAGCGTGCCTGCACCTGGTTGAAGCGTTCGGACAACTCGTGATGGCCGTCGCGCAGCCGTTCGATGCCGGCATCGGCACCGCGCTGCTCGGCCACCAGGGCCTCGAAGGCGATCTCCTGGTCGCCGATGACCCGCTCGCGCTGACCGACCTGCTCGTTCAGGTCGCGCCAGCGCACGGCGCCCAGCTGGGCTTTGAGCTGGCGCTCCTCGGCCTTGTGCTCCTGGTATTTTTCCGCCGACTGGGCCTGCCGGTGCAGGCGTTCCAGTTGCCGCCCCAGCTCTTCGCGCAGGTCGGTGAGGCGTGCCAGGTTTTCCTGGGTCCGACGGATGCGGCTTTCGGTTTCGCGGCGGCGCTCCTTGTACTTGGAAATGCCCGCGGCTTCCTCGATGAAGTTGCGCAGGTCTTCCGGACGCGCCTCGATCAGCTTGGAGATCATGCCCTGTTCGATGATCGAGTAGCTGCGCGGCCCCAGGCCGGTGCCGAGGAAGATGTCGGTGATGTCGCGCCGCCGGCACTTGGTGCCGTTGAGGAAATAGGTGTTCTGCCCATCCCGCGAGACCCGCCGGCGAATGGATATCTCGGCGTACTGGGCGTATTCGCCCACCAGTGTGGTCTCGGCGTTGTCGAAGATCAGCTCGATGCTCGCCTGGCTCACCGGCTTGCGGGTATTCGAGCCGTTGAAGATGACATCGGTCATCGACTCGCCGCGCAGGTTCTTCGCCGAGCTTTCGCCCATCACCCAGCGCACCGCGTCGATGATGTTCGACTTGCCGCAGCCGTTCGGCCCTACCACTGCCGCCATGTTGCTGGGGAAGTTCACCGTGGTCGGATCGACGAAGGACTTGAACCCCGCCAGCTTGATGCTCTTCAGGCGCATGCGTGCGCTCCCGCCAGGGTCGCCATCAGCGTTCGGCGAGCGCGGCCAGCACCAGCTGGCAGTTGTGGCGGCCGTATTCCAGCAGGACCTCGCGGATCCTCGCCTCGTCACGGGCGATCACCGCTTGCAGGAGCTGAGCAAAACTGCCGAGGAACTGGTTCATTTCCGCCTTGCGCCGTTCCAGCGCCAGGTGGTAGGCGCGACTCACCGCCGGCAGCAGGTTTTCGACGGTCTCCTGCAGGTAGGGATTGTTCGCGAAAGGAAAGGCCGCGCGCATGATGTCGAAGCTGGCCTCGACGAAGCCGTCGATATCGCTTTGCGCCAGGTTGTTCAGCAGGCGCTGCTGGATGACCAGGAACGGTGCCAGCTCGGCTTCGCTGCGCCAGCGCCGGGCGACGCTTTCCGCCAGCAGGATGTAGAGCTGCACGATCAGCGCGTAGAGGCTTTCCACATGTTGCGGGGACAGTTCGGACACCTGGGCGCCGCGGCGCGGCAGGATGTTCACCAGGTGGCGGCGTTCGAGAATCAGCAGCGCCTCGCGGACCGAGCCGCGACTGACGTTGAGGGTCTGGGTGACCTTCTGCTCCTGGATACGTTCCCGTTCCTTGAGTTCTCCCCGGATGATGCGTTCCGCGAGGTGGTGGGCGATCTGCTCTGCCAGGCTGTCCGGGGCCTTGAACGTCATGGTGATCCTTTTATCCAGGGGCGCGTTTTCCGGGGGTATATGGATGGGAAGTGTAACACAGGGCGTTACCCCGCCGGCTTCCCGGCGAAGCGGCGGACAGAACGAAGGTTGGGATGGGGCAGGCCGGTCAAGGGAGGACAATTGTCAGACAATCTAACAAGATAAATACGAGGACTTCCCATGTTTGCCTCGCTTTCCTCTGCCTGGATGCTGCGTCTGAAAAAGTACGGCTACTGGATCTGGCTGATCGCGGTGCTCGGCATCCCGCTCAGCTACTGGTGGTCGCTCGGTAGCGACTACCCCAACGCCTGGCCCTGGCTGGTGATCAGCGTGGTGTTCGGGCTGATCCCGATCCTCGATGCCATCGTCGGCCGCGATCCGGCCAACCCCGAGGAAGCCAGCGAAGTGCCGGAGATGGAAGCACAGGGCTACTACCGCGTACTGTCCCTGGCCACCGTCCCGCTGTTGCTGGGCATGCTCGTCTGGTCCGGCTGGATCCTCGCCCACGAGACCCGCTGGGACTGGGTCGGCCAACTGGGCTGGATCCTGTCGGTGGGCACCGTGATGGGCGCCATCGGCATCACCGTCTCCCACGAACTGATCCACAAGGACCCGCAACTGGAACAGAACGCCGGCGGCCTGCTGCTGGCAGCGGTGTGCTATGCCGGCTTCAAGGTCGAACACGTGCGCGGCCACCATGTACACGTCTCGACCCCGGAAGATGCCTCGTCCTCGCGCTACGGCCAGAGCCTCTACTCGTTCCTCCCGCACGCCTACAAGCACAACTTCCTCAACGCCTGGCGCCTGGAGGCCGAGCGCCTGAAGCGCAAGGGCCTGCCGGCCCTGCACTGGCGCAACGAGCTGATCTGGTGGTACGCCATCAGCGCCCTCTTCCTGCTCGGCTTCAGCCTGGCCTTCGGCTGGCTGGGAGCGATCTTCTTCCTCGGCCAGTCGGTGATGGCCTTCACCCTGCTGGAGATCGTCAACTACGTCGAGCACTACGGCCTGCATCGGCGGCGCCTGGACAACGGCCGCTACGAACGCACCACGCCGGAACACTCGTGGAACAGCAATTTCCTCCTGACCAACCTGTTCCTTTTCCACCTGCAGCGCCATTCCGACCACCATGCCTACGCCAAGCGCCGCTACCAGGTGCTGCGCCACTACGACAGCAGCCCGCAACTGCCCAACGGCTACGCCGGGATGATCGTCCTCGCCCTGTTCCCGCCGCTCTGGCGCGCGGTGATGGACCCGAAGGTGCGCGCCTACTATGCCGGCGAGGAATACCAGCTTACCGACACCCAGCGCATCTGAGCGTCCCGCCCCTGGGAAACGGCACCTTCGGGTGCCGTTTTCGTTTATGGGCAAACTGACTGACCTACAGGTCAAAAAATTATTTGACTCAAAAGTCAGTTTTTTCTAGATTCGCCTCCATAGCTCCTACCGTGGAGCCCTGTGCGGAAACCGCCCCACTCCGGCCGGTTCTCCTGCAAGGCCTAGAATTCAATAACAAGAACCCGCCTGGAGGCACGCCTTGATCAGGTTCCTGCTCAACCGGGAGATCCGCGTCGAAGAACGCCTGGACCCCAACCTCACCGTCCTCGACTACCTGCGCCGGCACCTCGGCAAGACCGGCACCAAGGAAGGCTGCGCCTCCGGCGATTGCGGCGCCTGCACCGTGGTGGTCGGCGAACTGGTCACCGGCGAGGATGGTGCCGAACGCATCCGCTATCGCAGCCTGAACTCCTGCCTGACCTTCGTTTCCGCCCTTCACGGCAAGCAATTGATCACCGTCGAGGACCTCAAGCACCAGGACCGCCTGCACGACGTGCAGCAGGCGATGGTCGACTGCCATGGCTCGCAGTGCGGGTTCTGCACGCCGGGTTTCGTCATGTCGCTGTTCGCCCTGCAGAAGAACAGCGCCGGCGCCGATCCGGCCAAGGCCCACGAGGCGCTCGCCGGCAACCTCTGCCGCTGCACCGGCTACCGGCCGATCCTCGACGCCGCCGAGCAGGCCTGCTGCCACAGGCGCGCAGACCAGTTCGACGCCCGGGAAGCCGCCACCATCGAGCAATTGCGCGACATCGCTCCGCGCGAAACCGCCGAGCTGAACAGCGGTGACCGGCGCTGCCTGCTGCCGCTCACCGTCGCCGACCTGGCCGACCTCTACGGCGCCAATCCGCAGGCACGCCTGCTGGCCGGCGGCACCGACCTGGCGCTGGAGGCCACCCAGTTCCATCGCGAACTGCCGGTGATGATCTATGTCGGCCACATCCGCGAAATGAAACGCATCGAAGTGGGCGCCAACTGCCTGGAAATCGGCGCCGCCACCCCGCTGACCGACTGCTACCAGGCGCTGGCCGCGGACTACCCGGACTTCGGCGAGTTGCTGCAGCGTTTCGCGTCCCTGCAGATCCGCAACCAGGGCACTCTCGGCGGCAATATCGGCAACGCCTCGCCGATCGGCGACGCCCCGCCGCTGCTGATCGCCCTCGGCGCGAAGATCGTCCTGCGCCGCGGCGAACGGCGCCGCGAGCTGCCGCTGGAGGAGTACTTCCTCGACTACAAGGTCACCGCCCGCGAAGAAGGCGAGTTCATCGAGAAGATCCTGGTCCCGCGTGCCCGGCCCAGCCAGGCGTTCAAGGCCTACAAGGTCTCCAAGCGCATCGACGACGATATTTCCGCGGTCTGCGCCGCCATCAGCCTCGACCTGGAAGATGGCCGGATCGTCCGCGCCAGGGTCGCCTTCGGCGGCATGGCGGCGATTCCCAAGCGCGCCGCCGCCTGCGAAGCGGCGCTGCAAGGCGCGCGCCTGGAAGCCGCCAGCTTCGAACGCGCCGCCGCCGCCCTGGCGAACGACTTCACCCCGCTCAGCGACTTCCGCGCGAGCAAGGAATATCGCCTGCTGACCGCGCAGAACCTGCTGCGCAAATGCTTCCTGGAGCTGCACGCTCCCGCCGTCGAAACCCGGGTGACCGCCTATGTCTAACCATCGCAAGCCGCACAAGAGCCAGGAAGAGCTGGCCGACCTGTTCCGCGCCGAGTTGACCACCGGGGTCGGCCGCAGCGTCAAGCACGAAAGCGCCCCCAAGCACGTCAGCGGCGAGGCGATCTACATCGACGATCGCCTGGAGTTTCCCAACCAGTTGCACGTCTATGCGCGCCTGAGCGAGCGCGCCCACGCCCGCATCACCCGCCTCGACGTGACGCCCTGCTACCAGTTCCCCGGCGTCGCCATCGCCCTCACCGCCGCCGACGTTCCCGGCCAGCTCGACATCGGCCCGGTGGTGGCCGGCGACCCGCTGCTGGCCGATGGCAAGGTGGAGTATGTCGGACAGATGGTCCTGGCGGTCGCCGCCGACAGCCTGGAAACCGCGCGCAAGGCGGCCATGGCGGCGATCGTCGAGTACGAAGACCTGGAGCCGGTGCTCGACGTGGTCGAGGCCCTGCGCAAGCGCCATTTCGTCCTCGACAGCCACCAGCACCGCATCGGCGATTCCGCCGCCGCGCTGGCCGGCGCGCCGCATCGCCTGCAAGGCACGCTGCACATCGGCGGCCAGGAGCATTTCTACCTGGAGACGCAGATTTCCTCGGTAATGCCCAGCGAAGACGGCGGCATGATCGTCTATTGCTCGACGCAGAACCCCACCGAAGTGCAGAAGCTGGTGGCCGAGGTCCTCGGGGTTTCCTTCAACCGCATCGTCATCGACATGCGCCGCATGGGCGGCGGCTTCGGCGGCAAGGAAACCCAGGCCGCGGCGCCGGCCTGCCTGTGCGCGGTGGTCGCCTACCACACCGGGCGTCCGGCGAAGATGCGCCTGCCGCGCATGGAGGACATGCAGATCACCGGCAAGCGTCACCCGTTCTACGTCGAATACGACGTCGGCTTCGACGACGATGGCCGCCTGCACGGCATCCAGATCGACCTGGCCGGCAATTGCGGCTATTCGCCGGACCTCTCCGGCTCGATCGTCGACCGCGCCATGTTCCACTCGGACAACGCCTACTTCCTCGGCAACGCCACCATCAACGGCCACCGTTGCAAGACCAACACCGCCTCGAACACCGCCTACCGCGGTTTCGGCGGGCCCCAGGGAATGGTCGCCATCGAGGAGATCATGGACGCCGTGGCCCGCAGCCTGGGCAAGGATCCGCTGGAGGTGCGCAAGCTCAACTACTACGGCAAGAACGAGCGCAACGTCACCCATTACCACCAGACCGTCGAGCACAACCTGTTGGCGGAGATGACCGCCGAGCTGGAAGCGAGCAGCGAGTACGCCCGCCGCCGCGAGGAAATCCGTGCCTTCAATGCCGCCAGCCCGGTCCTGAAGAAAGGCCTGGCGCTGACCCCGGTGAAGTTCGGCATTTCGTTCACCGCGACCTTCCTCAACCAGGCAGGTGCGCTGATCCACATCTATACCGACGGCAGCATCCACCTGAACCATGGCGGCACCGAGATGGGCCAGGGCCTCAATACCAAGGTCGCCCAGGTGGTCGCCGAGGTCTTCCAGGTCGACGTGGAGCGCATCCAGATCACCGCCACCAATACCGACAAGGTACCCAATACCTCGCCCACCGCCGCCTCCTCGGGCACCGACCTGAACGGCAAGGCCGCGCAGAATGCCGCCGAAACCATCAAGCGGCGCCTGGTGGAGTTCGCCGCGCGGCACTGGAAGGTCAGCGAGGAAGACGTCGAGTTCCGCAACAACCAGGTGCGTATCCGCGAGCTGATCCTGCCGTTCGAGGAACTGGTCCAGCAGGCCTACTTCGGCCAGGTTTCGTTGTCCAGCACCGGCTTCTACCGCACGCCGAAGATCTTCTACGACCGCGAGCAGGCCCGTGGCCGGCCCTTCTATTATTTTGCCTACGGCGCCGCCTGCTCGGAGGTGATAGTCGATACCCTCACCGGCGAATACCGCATGCTGCGCACCGACATCCTGCATGACGTCGGCGACTCGCTGAACCCGGCCATCGACATCGGCCAGGTCGAAGGCGGCTTCGTCCAGGGCATGGGCTGGCTGACCATGGAGGAACTGGTCTGGAACGCCAAGGGCAAGCTGATGACCAGCGGCCCGGCCAGCTACAAGATTCCCGCCGTCGCCGACATGCCGCTGGACCTGCGGGTGAAACTTCTGGAGAACCGCAAGAATCCGGAGCAGACCGTGTTCCATTCCAAGGCCGTGGGCGAGCCGCCGTTCATGCTCGGCATCTCGGTCTGGTGCGCGATCAAGGACGCCGTGGCCAGCCTCGCCGACTACCGCGCGCAACCCGCCATCGACGCGCCGGCGACGCCCGAGCGGGTGCTCTGGGGCGTGGAACAGATGCGCCGGTTGAAGACCGCCCAGGCGCAAGCGGCGGACGCCGCGGTCGAGCCGGCCTGAACCGCCGCGATCGGGAGGATGACGAGATGAACTGGATCAGCGCCCTGGCCGAGTTGCAGCGTAGCGGCGAACCTTGCGTCCTGGTGACTATCATCGAGGAGCGCGGCTCGACCCCGCGCAACGCCGGCTCGAAGATGGTGGTCAGCGCCGAGCGGCTCTACGACACCATCGGCGGCGGCCACCTGGAATACAGGGCCCAGGCCATTGCCCGGGAAATGCTCGCCGCGCGGACCCAGGACACCCGTCTGGAGCGCTTCAGCCTGGGCGCCAGTCTCGGCCAGTGCTGCGGCGGCGCCACGGTGCTGCTGTTCGAGCCGATGGGCCAGCCGCAGGCACACATCGCCGTGTTCGGCGCGGGCCACGTCGGTCGCGCCCTGGTACCCTTGCTCGCCAGCCTGCCCTGCCGGGTGCGCTGGATCGATTCGCGGGAACACGAATTTCCCGCGCTCCTGCCCGACGGCGTGGAGAAAGTGGTGAACGACGAAGTGCTCGACGAGGTCGAGCGGATGCCGCCCGGCAGCCACTTCATCGTCATGACCCACAACCACCCGCTGGACCTGGAGCTTACCGCGGCGATCCTGGCGCGCAACGACTTCGCCTACTTCGGCCTGATCGGCTCGAAGACCAAGCGCGTCAAGTTCGAGCACCGCCTGCGCGAACGTGGCGTCGACGCCGAACGCCTGCAACGGATGCGCTGCCCGATGGGCCTGGATCAGGTGAAAGGCAAGCTGCCGGCGGAGATCGCCATCTCCATCGCCGGCGAGGTGATCGCCACCTACAACGCCGCCTTCGGCCTGGAACGCAAGCAGGGGCCGTCGAGCGTCACCCGGCTGACCCCGGAGTCGCGCCGCGCCCACGAATCCTGAGCGGCCCCCCGCTCCCCCGCGTCCGCCGCCAGGCGGCGGACCTCCCACGAACCTTTTTTTTTCGAGACTGCCATGACCCGCAACGCCAAAGCCTACCGCGCCGCCATCCTGCACAGCATCGCCGACCCCGCGGAGGTCGGCGTCGAACGCTCCTACGAATACTTCGAGGACGGCCTGTTGCTGGTGGAGGACGGCAAGGTCGCTCGCCTCGGTGACGCCGAGGCCCTGCTCGGCGAGATCGGCGACGTCGAGGTCTTCGAGTACCGCGACGCGCTGATCACCCCCGGCTTCATCGACACCCACATCCATTTCCCGCAGACCGGGATGATCGCCTCCTACGGCGAGCAACTGCTGGACTGGCTGAACACCTATACCTTCCCCACCGAACGCCAGTTCGGCGACAAGGCCCACGCCGACCAGGTCGCCGAGATCTTCCTGCAGGAACTGCTGCGCAACGGCACCACCACCGCGCTGGTCTTCGGCAGCGTGCACCGGCAATCGGTGGAATCGCTGTTCGAGGCCGCCCGGCGCCTGGACCTGCGCCTGATCGCCGGCAAGGTGATGATGGACCGCAACGCGCCGGACTACCTGACCGACACCGCCGAGAGCAGCTACCGCGACAGCAAGGCGCTGATCGAGCGCTGGCACGGCCAGGGCCGTCTGCTCTACGCAGTGACCCCGCGCTTCGCCCCGACCAGCACCGCGGAACAGCTGGACATGGCGGCGCGGCTGCTGCGCGAGCATCCCGGCGTATACCTGCACACCCACCTGTCGGAGAACCTCAAGGAAATCGAGTGGGTGAAGGAGCTGTTCCCCGAGCGCAGCGGCTACCTGGACGTCTACGACCACCACGGCCTGCTCGGGCCGCGCTCGGTGTTCGCCCATGGCGTGCACCTGTGCGACGGCGAATGCCAGCGCCTGGCGGAGACTGGCTCGGCAGTGGCGTTCTGCCCGACCTCCAACCTGTTCCTCGGCAGCGGTCTGTTCGACCTGCCGAAGCTGGAGCGCTACAAGGTCAAGGTCGGCCTCGGCACCGATGTCGGCGCCGGCACCAGCTTCTCCCAGTTGCAGTCCCTGAACGAGGCGTACAAGGTCATGCAGTTGCAGGGCGCCCGCCTCGATCCGTTCAAGTCGCTCTACCTCGCCACCCTCGGCGGCGCCCGCGCGCTGGAGCTGGACGACCGGATCGGCAGCTTCGCCACCGGCAACGAGGCGGACTTCGTGGTCCTCGACTACCACGCCACCCCGCTGCTCTCCTACCGCCTGAGCCAGGCCGGCAGCCTGGCCGAACGGCTGTTCGCGCTGACCATCCTCGGCGACGACCGCACGGTGAAGGAAACCTTCGCCGCCGGTCGCTCGGTGCATCGCCGCGACTGACTCCCGGCGGAAACGAAAAAGCCCCGCATCGCGGGGCTTTTCAATGCTTCGGATCAGGCCGCCGAATCGCTGTCGGCCTTGGCCCGGCGTGGCTTCTTCTTGCCGCCGAGGAGGTGCGAGAACACCGCGTGCAGGTCGCCGGAAGCGTTGTCGCTCTCCAGGTTGAGCTTGCTGTCGATGTGCTCCATGTGGTGCATCATCAGGGTCACCGCGCGCTCCTTGTCGCCCTTCTCGATGGCGTCGAGGATCTCGTTGTGCTCGTCGAACGAGCAGTGCGAGCGACCGCCGCTTTCGTACTGGGCGATGATCAGCGAGGTCTGCGACACCAGGCTGCGCTGGAAACTCACCAGAGGAGCGTTGCGCGCCATCTCGGCGAGCTTCAGGTGGAACTCGCCGGACAGGCGGATGCCGGCGCCCCGGTCGCCACGGGCGAAGCTGGATTGTTCCTGCACCACCATCTCGCGCAACTCGGCCAGGCGCTCGGCGGTAGCGTTGTCGGTGGCCAGTTCGGTGATGGCGCGCTCGACGGTGCGGCGGGCGAAAAGGATCTGCCGGGCCTCGTCGATGCTCGGGCTGGCGACCACCGCGCCCCGGTTCGGCCGTAACAGCACCACCTGCTCGTGGGCCAGGCGCGAGAGGGCGCGGCGAATGATGGTGCGGCTGACACCGAATATCTCGCCGAGCGCCTCCTCGCTCAGCTTGGTGCCGGGGGCCAGGCGTTGTTCGAGGATGGCGTCGAAGATGTGGGCGTAGACGATCTCGTCCTGGGTACCGCTGCGGGCAGCCTTGCCGGTGCGCGGCGGCTTCCTGATGTGTTGCAACTGATCGGTCATCGGTCTCGAACCTTGTGCGTCCGGCTTGTGGCCTGGGCTGATCCTCGCTCACGGGCGTGGGTGAGGCACGCCGGCGGCTGATAGCGAAATAGTGTACACAAGCAGCGGCATCCGACGCACCACCCCTTTCCGCCCCTCGTTCCGAGCGCGCGGCACCGCCCGGAAGGGGGCGTGACGGAAAGCTGATAAAAATGTGGCGAAACACCCTCAAACATTCTTTGACCTTTTTGTATACAAAGGCATAATCGCTCGCACGAGTTCTTGACCCAGAGGTCAGAAAATCGTGCCCTCACATCACCTTCGAGCCGCGTCAGGGACCTGGTAACCAACCGGCCCGCAGGACCTAACAACAAGAGCGATGAGGAGTACCTGCTGTGGAAAGCACCAAACAAGAAGAACAAGGGATCTACGCTGCGACACCGCCCGCCACCGGCCTGCTCGAACGCCTGTTCAAGCTCCGCCAGCATGGTACGACGGTCAGGACCGAGCTGGCGGCCGGGCTGACCACCTTCATCACCATGGCCTACATCATCTTCGTCAATCCCAACATCATGGCCGACGCCGGCATCGACCACGGCGCGGCGTTCGTCGCCACGTGCCTGGCAGCCGCCCTCGGCTGCTTCCTGATGGGCCTGTACGCCAACTGGCCGGTGGGCCTGGCGCCGGGAATGGGACTGAACGCCTTCTTCACCTACACCGTGGTCGGCACCATGGGCTACAGCTGGCAGATCGCCCTGGGCGCGGTGTTCATCTCCGGGGTGATGTTCATGCTGCTGACCTTCTCCCGGGTCCGCGAATGGCTGCTCAACAGCATCCCCCGCAGCCTCAGGTTCGCCATGGGTGCGGGAGTCGGCCTGTTCCTCGGCCTGATCGGCCTGAAGACCGCCGGCATCGTGGTGGCCAGCCCGGCGACCCTGATCAAGCTCGGCCACCTCACCTCGCCCGGCCCGCTGCTGGCGGCACTGTGCTTCCTGATGATCGCCGTGCTCGAGTACCGCCGGGTGTTCGGCGGCATCCTCATCAGCATCCTCAGCGTCACCCTGGTCGGCTGGGCCCTCGGCCTGGTGCAGTACGGCGGGGTGTTCTCGGCGCCGCCGAGCCTGGCGCCGACCTTCCTGGCGATGGACATCGCCGGCGCGTTCAACGTCACCATGATCAGCGTGATCCTGGCCTTCCTCTTCGTGCACATGTTCGATACCGCCGGCACTCTCATGGGCGTCGCCCAGCGCGCGCACCTGGTGAAGGAGGACGGGCGCATCGAGAACCTGTCGAAAGCGATGAAGGCCGACAGCGCCTCCAGCGTGTTCGGCGGCATGCTCGGTGTCCCGCCGGTGACCAGTTACGTGGAGAGCGCCGCGGGCGTGGCCGCCGGCGGACGTACCGGGCTCACCGCGGTGGTGGTCGGCGTGCTGTTCGTCGCCGCGATGTTCTTCGCCCCGCTGGCCGGGATGATCCCCGCCTTCGCCACCGCCGGCGCGCTGATCTACGTGGCCATGCTGATGATGGGCGGAATGGCGCACATCGACTGGGACGAGCACACCGAGACCATCCCGGCGATCGTCACGGTGATCATGATGCCGCTGACCTTCTCGGTGGCCGACGGTATCGCCCTGGGCTTCATCACCTACGTCGCGATGAAGGTCCTCACCGGCAAGCACCGCGAAGTCTCGGCCAGCCTCTATGCGTTGTTCGTGATCTTCGTCGCCAAGTTCATCTTCCTCTGACCCGCCCGGATGGCGGATGGCCGCACGCGGCTATCCGCCTCGAACCTGTCGTTGCCCCGCAGGGCTCGCGACGCGCAGCTTCATCCCCCGCCCATTCGTACCCTGCGCCGCATTTCCCTTCCTGCCCACGAGTGGCGGATAACCGGCAACCCTCGGCGCACTCCCCGCGAACGAAAAAAAGCCCGCTCGATGGCGGGCCAGGGAAAAGGACTCGGAGAGTCAGTGTTTCGTGGCACGCACCTAGCTGCCGCGATAGGTCGAATAGCTGTAGGGCGAGATCAGCAGCGGCACGTGGTAGTGATCGTCGGCGGAGGCGATGCCGAAACGCAGCACCACCTGGTCGAGGAAGGCCGGCTCCGGCAATTGCACGCCGCGGGCGCGATAGTAGTCGCCGGCGTTGAACACCAGTTGATAGACCCCGGGACGGAAGTCCTCGCCTTGCAGCACCGGCTGGTCGCAGCGGCCGTCGTGGTTGGTCAGGGTGGTGGCGATCAGTTCCAGTTGCTGGCCTTCTACCCGGTACAGCTCGATCTTGATGCCATGGCCGGGGCAGCCGTGTGCGGAATCCAGTACATGCGTGGTCAAACGTCCCATGGGTTGCGGGCGCCCGCTGGCGGACACCACTCCTCCTCTTGCCTTCGTTCGATGGGGATCGCTCCGGGACCTGCCCGGCGCCGCTCGCTTGCAGCCCGCCAGGGAGCCGCTTGCGAAGCAATATAAGTTATCCTTCGATGAATTGTATACAAAAAACACCGCCACAACCGAAAATGCGGCAGCCGCCCCGAAATCGGGCATTCCTTCCACAAGCCCCACCCCGCAGGGCCTCATTCTTCGCTAACTGACCAGTCGGGCAGGTTTTTTGCTGGATGAATGGCAGGGATCGGCAAGCAGGATTGTATTTACAGACCGCAGGCAAACTTGTATACAATAAATCCATCACGGCATCCCCGGCCCGTCCGGCCCGCCGCCCCATCCACAATAAGGAACACTGCTGTGAGCGCTGACTACCCACGCGACCTGATCGGATACGGCAACAACCCTCCCCACCCTCACTGGCCCGGCGATGCCCGCATCGCCCTGTCCTTCGTGCTCAATTACGAAGAAGGTGGCGAGCGCTGCGTCCTGCATGGCGACAAGGAGTCCGAGGCGTTCCTTTCCGAGATGGTGGCTGCCCAGCCCTTGCAGGGCGTGCGCCACATGAGCATGGAATCGCTCTACGAATACGGCAGCCGCGCCGGGGTCTGGCGCCTGCTCAAGCTGTTCAAGCGACGCAACGTGCCGCTCACCGTGTTCGCCGTGGCCATGGCGGCGCAGCGCAACCCTGAGGTGATCAGGGCGATGGTCGCCGACGGCCACGAAATCTGCAGCCACGGCTACCGCTGGATCGACTACCAGTACATGGACGAGGCCCAGGAGCGCGAGCACATGCTCGAAGCCATCCGCATCCTCACCGAACTCACCGGCCAGCGCCCGGTGGGCTGGTACACCGGACGCACCGGCCCGAACACCCGGCGCCTGGTGATGGAGGAAGGCGGCTTCCTCTATGACTCCGACACCTACGACGACGACCTGCCCTACTGGGACCCGGCCAGCACCGCGGAGAAACCGCACCTGGTGATTCCCTATACCCTGGACACCAACGACATGCGCTTCACCCAGGTGCAGGGCTTCAACAATGGCGAGCAGTTCTTCCAGTACCTGAAGGACGCCTTCGACGTGCTCTACGAAGAAGGCGCGACGGCGCCGAAGATGCTCTCCATCGGCCTGCATTGCCGGTTGATCGGTCGCCCGGCGCGGATGGCCGCTTTGGAGCGCTTCATCCAGTACGCGCAGAGCCACGACAAGGTCTGGTTCGCCCGCCGCGAAGACATCGCCCGCCATTGGCACCGTGAGCATCCTTTCCAGGAGACCGAGGCATGAGCCGTTTCCAGACCCTGACCCCCGCCTCGCTGTCCCGCGAGGCCTTCGTCGAAGCCTTCGCCGACATCTACGAACACTCCCCCTGGGTCGCCGAGAAGGCCTATGACCTGGGTATCGACGACAGCCTCAACGATATCGAGGGCCTGCACCAGCGCATGGCCGACATTCTCCTGTCGGCAAGCCGCGAGGCCCAGCTGGCGCTGATCAACGCCCACCCGGACCTCGCCGGCAAGGCGGCGATCCGTGGCGAACTGACCGCCTCCAGCACCTCCGAGCAGGCCGGCGCCGGGATTCACGAATGCAGCGCCGAGGAGTTCGCCCGCTTCACCGAACTCAACGACGCCTACAAGGCCAGGTTCGGCTTCCCCTTCATCAAGGCGGTGAAGGGCAGCAACCGCCATCAGATCCTGGCGGCCTTCGAGGAACGCATCCAGCACTCCGCCGACGAGGAGTTCGCTACCGCGCTGGCCGAGATCAACAAGATCGCCCTGTTCCGCCTGCAGCAGCTCTGAGGCCTGCGGAGACGAGCATGAACGCCGAACACTCGCCCTTCCGCCACTACCTCGACCTCGCCGACGCGCGCCTGGGCAGCCAGGTGGTCGCCGTCAGCGACGAATGGTTCGCCCCGGCCAGCCGCATGCTGCAGGCCGGCGAACCGGTGTGGAAGGAAGGCGTATTCGACGACAGCGGCAAGTGGATGGACGGCTGGGAAACCCGCCGCAAGCGCTTCGAGGGCCATGACCAGGCGGTGATCCGCCTGGGTGTGCCGGGCGTGCTGAAGGGCGTCGACATCGACACCCGCTTCTTCACCGGCAACCATCCGCCGGCGGCTTCCCTGGATGGCTGCTTCTGCACCGAAGGCGACCCGGACGACAGCACGTCCTGGAGCGAAGTGCTGCCGGCGGTGGGGCTGCAGGGCGATAGCCATCACTACCACCCGATAGACGACGAACGTCCCTGGACCCACCTGCGTCTGAACATCTACCCGGACGGCGGTATCGCCCGCCTGCGCCTCTATGGCGTGCCCTACCGCGACTGGAGCAGCCAGCCGCCGGGAACGGCGCTCGACCTGGCCGCAGCGGTCAACGGCGGCCGGGCGCTGGCCTGTTCCGACCAGCATTTCGGACGCATGGGCAACCTGCTCAACCCCGGACGTGCCATCAACATGGGCGACGGCTGGGAAACCGGCCGCCGCCGCACGCCGGGCCACGACTGGGTGATCGTCGCCCTCGGCCATCCCGGCAGCATCGAGGCGGCGGTCGTCGATACCTTGCACTTCAAGGGCAACTATCCGGAAAGCTGCAGCATCCAGGCCGCCTTCGTGGAAGGCGGAAACGAGGCCCGGATCGAGGCGCAGAGCCTCTTCTGGCGCGAGCTGCTGCCAGCGCAGAAGCTGGAAATGCACCAGGAACACCGGTTCGAGCGGCACCTCAACGCCCTCGGCCCGATCACCCATGTACGCCTGAACATCTTTCCCGACGGCGGCGTCAGCCGCCTACGCCTGTTCGGCAGGCCACAATTACCGTGAGACCCGGGCCCCGCGTGCGTCCGGAATACAACAAACAGAATCGACAGGATCAGTATGCGCACTCTCAAGATCGAGCCGTTGACCAAGGAAGCCTTCGCCCCGTTCGGTGACGTGATCGAAACCGCCGGCAGCGACTATTTCATGATCAACAACGGCTCCACCCGCCGTTATCACAAGCTGGCCACGGTCGAGACCGCGCAGCCGGAAGATAACGCGATCATCAGCATCTTCAGCGCCGAGAAGCTGGAAATGCCGTTGCGCATCCGCATGCTGGAACGCCATCCGCTGGGCAGCCAGGCCTTCATCCCGCTGCTCGGCAACCCCTTTCTGGTCGTGGTCGCGCCACTTGGCGATGTACCTGTACCGGGCCTCGTCCGCGCCTTCCTGACCAACGGAAGGCAGGGCGTCAATTACCACCGCGGCGTCTGGCACCATCCGGTGCTGACGATCGAAAAGCGGGATGACTTCCTGGTGGTCGATCGCAGCGGTTCCGGGAACAACTGCGACGAGCATTTCTTCACCGAGGACGAACAGCTCCTCCTCGACCCCCAATCAAACCAATAAGAGAGGTCCTGCCGCCGGTCCGCCGGCCAGGGCAAGAGGTACAAGACTGTGGAAGCACATCTCATCGAATGGCTGAACCTGCTGGTGCGCTGGATTCACATGATCGTCGGGATCGCGTGGATCGGCGCTTCGTTCTATTTCGTCTGGCTGGAGAACAACCTCAACCGCAGCAACCCGCGTGAAGGCCTGTCCGGAGACCTCTGGGCAATCCACGGTGGCGGCATCTACCACCTGGAGAAGTACAAGCTGGCTCCGCCGAAAATGCCGGAGAACCTGCACTGGTTCAAATGGGAGGCCTACTCCACCTGGATGTCCGGGGTGGTGTTGCTGACCATCGTGTTCTACCTGAACCCGACCCTCTACCTGATCGCCCCCGGCAGCGACCTGGCGCCGGCGGCGGCCATCGCCATCGGTATCGGTTCGCTGGTCTGCGGCTGGTTCGTCTACACCATCCTCTGCGATTCGGCGCTGGGCAAGACCCCTGCCCTGCTCGGCCTGGTCCTGTTCGTCCTGCTGGTCGCCGCCGCCTACGGCCTGACCCAGGTGTTCAGCGGCCGCGGCGCCTACCTGCACGTCGGCGCGATCATCGGCACCATCATGGTCGGCAACGTGTTCAGGGTGATCATGCCGGCCCAGCGCGCGCTGGTGAAAGCCATCGAAGAAAACCGCGAGCCCGATCCGGTGCTGCCGGCCAAGGGCCTGCTGCGCTCCCGGCACAACAACTACTTCACCCTGCCGGTGCTGTTCATCATGATCAGCAACCACTTCCCGAGCACCTACGGCAGCCAGTACAACTGGCTGATCCTGGCCGCCATCGCGGTGCTCGCGGTACTGGTACGCCACTACTTCAACACCCGCCACGAAAGCAACCGCTTCGCCTGGGCACTGCCCGCCGGCGCGCTGGGCATGATCGCCCTGGCCTTCGTCACCACGCCGAACTACCAGCAGGCTTCCGCACCGCTGGCCAGCACCCCGGCGGCGGCACCGGCACAACCGGCGACCGGCGGCGACGCACCAGCCGCGCCCGCCGCGCCCCAGGCCTCCAATGCCGGGACCGCGAGCGGAGCCGACTTCGACAAGGTCCATCACGTGATCCAGGAGCGCTGCACCGTCTGCCACTCGGCGAAACCGACCAGCCAGCTGTTCAGCACCGCGCCAGGCGGGATCATGCTCGACACCCCGCAGCAGATCCAGCAACTGGCACCGAAGATCCAGGCCCAGGCCGTGGCCTCGCAGATCATGCCGCTGGGCAACATCACGCAGATGACCCAGGAAGAACGCAACCTGATCGGCAGCTGGATCGCCAAGGGCGCACAGATCAACTGAGCCTTGGCCGAAAGGCGAAGAACCGCACCTCCGGTTCCCCGCAGCAGAACAACCCTGCTGGCCCTACCCCAAAAGCCCTCTCCATAGAGGGCTTTTGGCCATAACTGGCCATATCGTTCAGCCCCCAACCTCTCCAATAACTCACTTTCCTTCACCCTGGGCCGATGGAACGAAACCGTGCGGCGCTATCTTCGCCTACCTTGCCAATGAAGAACTGTGCAACTTTTTGGTTGATAACGTTGTGGATAGAACGCTAGGGAACAAACACCCAAAGGGCTCCGAGAGAATGCGCAACTTTTTGCAAGCGGTGTGCAAAAAGTTGCGCAATTTTCAGTGTTCTTCCCATGAGAATCGCCAGCCAATTTTTGGCTTCCCCCAATAACGCCTTGATGGAAAAGAGTTTCAAGACCAGTGGCACGGTTCTTGTCTAGCACCGATGCCCCCGGCATATCGCCTGGGCACTTTCAACGACAAGGAACGTATCCATGGCAACCCCCGCCTATATGTCCATCACCGGCACCAAGCAGGGCCTGATC
>OKKB01000126.1_pt1 | contig 47449 bp, 20 predicted proteins | sample 1613931 | NCBI WGS metagenome assembly OKKB01 (sample SAMN04436893, study PRJEB24849) | human gut metagenome | biome: human gut; feature: NICU; material: stool | host: Homo sapiens | place: USA: Saint Louis, MO | collected 2012-02-08
AAATAAATAGAATAATAAAAGAAAGTAAAAAAAGATAAGTTGAAAAAAAGAAAATGGGACAACGATTGGTAATAAATTTTGAAAATGGCAAACTTACTAAATTTATACTATATATATACTATTATATTATATTATGGTTTGTTTGATTTCATTTTTTTTATTGGTCGCTTTGGTTTTATATGATGCTAGACTCTTTAACACGAAATTGTATTCAAAAATTTCAAAACCGTTTTCATATATTTAAAGTTTAACGAATAAGATATGTAAATGTCCGAAATAATATATATAAATAAAATTTTTTTTACAAAAAAAAAAAAAAGAAGAACCATTGATATTGTAGAGTTGAATTGCGAGTAAAGTGGTGGTGACTGTGACTGTTGATGATGTTAATTGCTTTACTATATAAAACCCCTCTCAATAATTTGTCGTTTGGTGTGTTATGTGCGCGAATTACCAACCTTAAAACCAAAGATCTGCAATCTATTAATTTATTATAAATATATTTAAATGTCCAACAATCTTCTTTTCTCTTACATAGTTTTACTTTTTTAGAATTGTCAACTTTTTACTTATTAAACTACACTATAGTATAGAATTCATACATATTAACTTATTTTATTATCATTATTTAAAGCTAGAAGATAAGATTTCCCTAAGGGTATACTTGAACTCAACTTCTCAATAATACAAAACTAAATTCAACTTATCGGTACCAATTAAACAGAAAAACATTATTCTTAAGTTGTTGTCGACAACAACTCGTTGTTGTTTATTCAGTTGATGGACAATAAAAGTCGGAGATAAATGTATGGAATCGTTATGTGGAACTCGTTCTATAATCCCACTTTTTAAATTTTCATCTATGAATTTATCGACTATGAGTTTCTCCTGGTGAGTAAGAAAATATGGCTTACTCTGAATGATTTGGTCGGTATCGAGTGAGATACTGTACTTATACGAACGCTCGCTAGGTGGTCTAGCTGTCTCACTTACTAATTGTGGATATTTTGTGGTAAGATAATGGATAATGGTGTGTGCAGTTGTGTCAACATTTGATAAATGGATTTGTATAGGTTGGTGAAGATTGGTAATGTTGGTTCTTTTGTTGTTGATGGTTAGGTATTCGCCAGCTTTATCGATTGTGTATGATAAAAGTCTAAGTGTTGGTTTTCCTATTATTAATTTCTGTAATCCTGCAAGTAAGTAAAACTTAAGTGAAAAATTAAATGGAGATGGTAGACAGATTGTGGCAGTGTGTGTAATGTGTTGTCGTGTTTGATTTGCCATGTTGGCGTGGACAGGTGGATGAAGTGGTTCAACAATCGAATCTGGAAAGTATAGCTTTATCTTTTCTGGCGCAAAATTAGCGTCAGCACCGCTATCCAAAAGGACCTTGAGATTGCCCATTTTAATAGAATGAATTGTGGGAGGAGGTACGATGCCTCGCAATAGGCTCTGGTGTCTCAGTGAAAACATTATCGCTTGATGTATCCAATAAGTTAATGTTAAAGTGTTCTAATTCATTTTCTTCTGGTGCGTCCAGTGTTGGCATTTCTATCTCATAAACCTGAGGTTGGTTTTGAGGTCTGTAATTGTTCCGTATTGGATTGAACTTCTTAGAAGAGTTGAAATTGTTATTCTTCGATTGATATCGGAAGTTGTTGTTACGTTGATAGAAAGGGTTGGTGGAATTTTGGTAATTACCCCGTTGATTATATGGCTGTTGTTGGTAGGATGATCGGTTGTGATTAGCCAGTGGATAATCATTGGATTGGTAATTAAATTTGGGCTTTGGTTTCCTATTCTGATTATTAAAACGACGGATATAAGCCAATTCGACTTCTTCGTCATCAGAATCCTGATCATAAACCTGTTCTGGCTCGTCGGTAACGGCGGGATTTTCATGTTCGATGAAGTTAACTGCAGTAGTGGTTGGAAAGTTCAACCCTACAAACAATGAAATAACAGTTGCATAAAATTCATCTGGAGAATGGATCAAATGTAATTTTGCTGGGGTAGTAATATAACCAAAACTATCAGCGAGAATAGCGATTATAAACTAATCTTGTAGGTGACAGAACTGATTCTCCTCCTGATTGAGGAGGAGTTAATCTGTTGTTGTTCAATTGATAAATCTCTGTTGTTCTTATTGATTAAATTTTTTTTTCTTTTTTATTCTGAAGAGACACACCTAGACTGCGTTAGGTAGTGCCGAGGATGAATATCCTACGACAACGGGAAAATGCAATGTACCCGGAAATATCAGAGCAGAGAGCGGGGAGCCGGTGACGCCGGGCAGTAAACGTGGTGCGAAATGTCGAGAATAATAGTATATAAATAAGTAGATTTCCCCAGGTGTAATTTGGGTCAGGTATAGAGGGCGGACGAGGTAGGCAAGAACCCAATTACAACACGTTATAGTAGTAATATATATGTTAACCATACTACACGACTATAAACGCTCATATACGCTCACACGCATCTATTCATCTTTTTTATTCATTTGTTCCATAATTTGAAAATAGTACACGAAAGAGTCAGTTTTCAATTGGATCAAAGATGCAAACATTACATCAAGTGTAGAGCAAGAACAAGTTATTATCAACACTAGTAATAATAGGAAACCAAACGATATTTTTTAAATCAGTTTTCTATCAATTGATATTATCAAGCTATTATTTTAACGCTGATGAAAGAGAACCGAATATAAATTGTTGTAAATGAACTCCATGTTTGTGGAACTACTGTTGCAAAAAAATACAAAAAAAACCGACTGCAATCATATCCTGTTAAAAATGTATGAGATTCTATTTTTTTTTTTTTGCAACTCATAAACACAATTAAAACATCTAAGCCTTCAATAACCACTAATGATTAATTCAAGGGTAAACTCATTGAATTTAACTTCAAAAAGCTTGCCTTTGGATGATAAAGAATTAAAGTCAATCACATTGCCGTTAACTTCTCCAGCTAGGCCAATGCAATATGAGAATACCAAACATCATCAACAACAACAACAGCCATCACCAAAGCTTATTCAAACATTAGGTCCTATGAATCTTTTATCACCAACAAATATTCAACTTCCTAATATCTCACCAAGTTCATTTGAAATCACCCTGCAATCAACTTCACAATCACCATTCCATTCCAGTATAATTTCACCACATTATCCTCCTTATGAAGCTGATTTATACTATCCATTACGCAATCCGCGTCAACAACAACATAGTCAACAACAAAGACAGACACTGTTACAAAGACCACAACGACAGAGACAATCATCATTAACATCAGGATTCAATCGTCGTGATGCATTTTATGAATTTGCTGAAGATAGATATAATAGATTTCGTCCACTGGATTCTCAACATAATAATAATGCTATATTATCTGGTTTACATCCATTTCAACAAGATAATTATGGATTACCTAAAAAAACTTTTTTACAATCAGTTTCTAATTGGTTTAAATTGAAAAAACCCGAATCACAAATCATTGAAAATAATGGACTTATTCAAAATTCTTCTAATAAATCTACCGATACAAATACAAATACAAATACCAACACTATTGAAACTGGCACAGGAATAGGAACAGGAACAACTATTAGTGGTAGTGGTGGTGATGATGGTGGAGAAGTGTCAATTAATCAAAATGAACCATATGATGCTACACCACAACCAATATATACACCAAGAGGAATTCCTATAAATGAATTTCAATTGAATTTTAATAATAAGGAAAATCAAGATTCAATAGTTAGACGTAATGATGAAATCATTAATTCATTTGATGATGAAGTTAGAGATTTAATAAATGGTGCTGATAATTTTTTAACTAGTTGTTTTCAAGGATGTTGGGATATAGGGAAAATCGTCAGTGATTCTTTCGTTGAGTTATGTTAAAAAAAAAATATATATAATATACAAAAGAATATCAAAAGAGTTTCTGTTCTTTTTAAAATACGTGTATTTATATATTTTATTGACAATTTTTTGTTTTGTACATAAGCAAAAAAGCTCTTTAGTACATAATGTTTTCTAAGAACTAAAATAAATGGAAAACTAATAATATAAATAATAAAAAAACAAGGTGGAGGAGGGATGGGCTCACTTGTAATGGACCTAGACCATGATGAAGATGATGATGATGACAGTTATAGTAATAAAATAATCAAAAAGACAAACTACCTCTCTATTCAGAAGCTTCGGCAAACCTTTCAGAAATAGTGGATAATAATTCACTAAATTCTTTTTCACCTTCTTTTTGACCTCTTGATGGTTCAAAAAATTTAGCTGATGAAACAGAATGTTTAACATCACTAGTACTTTCAGCTAATTTTGACCATTGAGCACCATTAGCAACGGCTTTTTGGGCTTCATCATAATATGAAATAAATGCTCTCATCATATCAAAAGTTTTCCAAATTGGACAGAATGCATCATAAGAAGAATAACCATTTTGTTGTAAAAAGTCTTCTTTGATTAATGTGGCAACATCTAATGTAATCTTATCGGAATCTGATAAAGCAGATTTACCAACCAATTGCACAACTTGTTCCAATTCTTCAGCATTAGACAAAATTTCTCTAATTTTATCTCTCAATTGAGCAAATTCTGGATAATTGGAATCATAATATTTGTTCAAAACATTGGTGTATTTGGAATATGAAACACTAGTGTTGATAGATGGGAAATGTTTTCTTTGAGCCAATTTTTTATCTAAACCCCAGAACACTTGGGTAATACCCAAAGTGGCAGTAGTAACTGGGTCAGAGAAATCACCACCAGCTGGTGAAACAGCAGCAACAATAGAAACTGAACCAATTCTATCTGGAGATCCCAAAGCAGTGGCTTTACCAGCACGTTCATAGAAAGAAGCCAATTTGGCACCCAAGTAAGCAGGGAAACCTTGATCAGCCGGCATTTCTCCCAATCTACCAGAGATTTCTCTCAATGCTTCGGCCCAACGTGATGAAGAATCAGCAATCATAGACACATTCTTACCTTGATCTCTGAAATATTCAGCTAAAGTAATACCAGTGTAAATAGAAGCTTCTCTAGCAGCGACCGGCATATTAGATGTGTTGGCAACTAAAGTGGTACGTTTCATAATTGGTTCTTTTCTACCGGATATTTCAGTGTATAATTCTGGGAATTCCATTAAAACTTCAGCCATCTCATTACCACGTTCACCACAACCAACATAAATAATAACATCTGAATTGGAGAATTTCGATAATGATTGTGAAATAACAGTTTTACCACAACCAAAGGCACCAGGAATACAAGTGGTACCACCTTGGACACATGGAAATAAAGAATCCAAAACTCTTTGACCAGTCAACAATGGATAATCAGCACTTAATTTTTCAGCAACTGGTCTTGGAACTCTCACCGGCCAGGTGTGCATCATGGAGTATTTGTGTTTTTTCCCATCAAATTCAACTTCTAAAACAGTATCTTCAACATTGTAAGAACCAGATTCAGCAATAGATGTAATAGTCCCTCTAGCTCTTGGTGGCAACAAGATTTTATGATCATCTAACAAAGAATTTTCGTAAATAGACCCGAAAATATCACCACCAGTAATATGGTCACCTACTTTCAATTTACCAGGAGTGAAATCATATTGAGTAGTTCTTGATAAAGCTGGAACATCAATACCTCTTGGAATATAAATGGATTGGGATTCATCTTTAATTGCCTTCAATGGTCTTTGAATACCATCATAAATAGTTTCCATTAACCCTGGACCCAACTCAACAGATAATGGTTTACCAGTTCTTAAAACCGGGTCACCAACAGTGACACCGGCAGTTTCTTCATAAACTTGGATAGTGGCCTTATCGCCATTAATTCTAATGACTTCACCAACCAAATTATCATGACCAACTTTGACTAATTCATACATTGCACATCCAATCATGTTTTCTGCAACCACAACTGGACCTGAGACAGAATAGATTTGTCCATATTGGGATTCATGGGTGTCTTCTAATGAAAGACGTTTAATTTCCTTTGTTGCATTTTCTAAAGCTCCGGCCTGAAAATGAAAAAAGTACTGTTAGTAATTCAAATTCTTGGAATAACCAATTAGATAATTGAAATATTGAAACATACCATTGTAAAATTGATGTATTAAATAAGAAATAAATATTTAGCTTACAAAAAGCTGTAGAATTAATTGTAATATGTAATAGATAAATTTGACAACGTTTTGTTGTAAAAGTAGTTTTTTTTTAATTTAATTTTTCTGTAGACCTTCAACAACAACAAAATTGAAATTCCATAATCAATTTTTTTACTTAGCACAATTTGTCGAACTTAATCTTTATTCCATAAATAATTTATTATTATTTATTATTGTTAGTGATTAATCGAAGGTCGTGTCTCTTGTGTTATTTATTTTATTTTTGCTTACAACCACACACCTCCCTCACCAGCCTTTTCTATTGATAAGAAAAATTTCATATAATCTTTTTTAATATTCTTCTATATTAATCAAGTTACAATTTAATACCTAATTTATTAGCTCTATCTAATGCAATATCACACATGGCATTGAATGCTTCTACTCTTTCCAAATTTATATCATTTCGTTCAATTCTTTTTTGCATATTATCCATTATTTCATGTCTACTTCTACCATTGACAAATACAACATAACGTAATCCTGGGAATGTTTTCTCATAAGCAGCATTTAACTCTTTTAATTTCTTGATAATTTCCGGATCATTATTCAAAGTTTTCTGTTCGTTATTTGAATGTACTGAAAGGGTTTCCTTTTTGGGTTCACCTAATCTGGGATGGGCGGAAATAATTTCATTTATCACGGGGTTAATTTCACCTTGATATTGGGATTGGAAGGTTTCACTTTGTTTCAAAAATTCAAGTAGTTCTTTTCTAACGAGGTTTATAAACTCTGGATAGGTATTGTATTGTTGATGAAGTACTTTTATGAATACAAAATTGGATAATGTATTGCATGGCTCAAATAAATGATCAAGCACTTGTCTTTTATCTTTTGATGATAGTCTTTTGAACGATTCGATTGTTGGTAATGCCATATTAACTAGATGTACAAAAAATATTCTTCACCTTTAAAAAAACTAAGACTGGTAGAATGGAGATTATCTTTCTGCCTTTATATAGTTCCTTTCCTTTTTTTTTTTGGTGTTGTCTAAACTTCGGAGATCTCCAGAATTTATATTTCAGCCTCAAAAACATTGCTGCATTGTTCTACTTTTATTCCCTTTTTTTAACTATTAGTTTACTGAATATATTCTTTTTAAAAATAAACTCTTTACACTTAAACTATAAATAATCATATCATCTATGGAGTGAAATGTTGGACGTCTCTTAATCTTTCTAATTCTTTCTTACCTGGAGCCCCCTTTTGAGCAATTAATGGATGTCTCCATTGTTTGACGTAACTGAATAACACATCTGGTAATCTAGTCAAATCATCAATACCCAAATCATGGAAAGTTTTAGCATTTGGATCAATCTTTTGGTTTATGACAAGTCTTTGAACTTGGTCTGGGTTAGTTAATTTCCACCACACCAATTGTTGAACTTTAGCAATGGCCTTAGCTAATGGTAATGGTATAGCATAATCAGCAAATTGATATGACCATGGACCTACTTGGGCGTAATTTTCAGTTATACCATGAATCATATTTCTGATTTCTTGGAAAGTGACTTTTTCTGGCCCGTATAATTCAAATGTTTGACCAGCAGTAGAATCATCATAAGCAATTCTCTCAAGAGCTCTAGCAACATCTAAAACATATACTGGCCAAACTTCTTTAGCGTTTTTGTTTGGAGTCCACATTTTAACTTTTGGTCCCAAATAGTTTAATAATGAATCTTCTCTACCATACATTGGTGCTGGTCTTACAATAGTGGTGTCTGGGATAATGTCTCTAACAACTTGTTCAGCAATACCCTTTGTGGCATAGAATACTGATTCTGAATTTGGATCGGCGTTATATGATGAGACATGAATATAACGAGGAACATTGGCTTTTTTAGTGGCTTCAGCAATTCTTTCAGCCAAGGCAATGTTAACATCGGCCATTTTAAAGTTTTTAGTGTCGTAATCAACACCAATACAATTGATAACAATATCTGAATGGGCCACTGAATCTTCAATACTTTGTAAATTACGAGCATCAATTTCTACAAAATTGACAACACCCAAATCACCAGTGACTTTCAAAAATCTTTTTTTCATATCATCTCTGAATGGGACAATAGTGGTAGTACCGTGTCTAGCCAATTTGGAGGTTACATAACGGCCCAAAAATCCAGATGCACCAAATACAGTGGCTGTGTACCCAGTTCTGGAAGAACGACCGCCAGCACCTACAGCAACATTGACTTTACCATTCTTGGTAATATTGATATCGGATTCTAGAACAGATGTGTAGACCGATCTTCTGGAGAAGACTCCTGTTGATCTACTTATTGGTCTTGCTGATAATTTCAACATTGAGATATGTTCAACAGTAGATGTGTAGGTTTAATATGTGGAATAGATTCAATCGAAAGTTGTTCTTGAACGTAACTGAATAAAACAGTTTATTAGTACTGCGTTTTTTTTTTTCGTTCTGTTCTTTCTTTCATAATATAAATTTTGTTGTCTCTGGTTGGCTGGAAGCGAAGAACGAAAAAATAATCAATATGTCGCACACATTAATGTCGTATCATGTTGTGTGCGGTTATCTTTGAGTATATCACAACCCATACCGTTTTGACAGAGATCAACAACAACAACTTGATGTGCACATACTACAGCTTGAAGGGGTTAATAACAAATAAGAATATGGAATTTGAAGCTGAAATTTACCTAGCCAACCAATTATAAAAACAAAACCTGACAAAAAAAAACAATCATTAACTGAATTTATACAACTAGAACTAAGAAGAAAAATTAGAATCCATTGGGAAAAAAAATGGCTAATACCAAACAACTCATAACAAAAAAATAAAGCAGAAAAGATATGGGAAGAGGCGTCAACATATTTATAGTATATAGATGTAAATGATGGATAATAATAATAATAATAATACTAGAAATAATACTGTGGAGTAATAGCACATGTTTGGATATTTAAATAAAAAAAAAACTAAAAGTAAACAAAAACAAAACAAAAATTAATTAGTGTAAAACATCATAAGAAATAATCAGGAGTCTTCCTTGTTACTGTAGGTTCTCCTGGTCTAACGCTTGGGTCATATTGTAAAAATTGTCTATTATGTTGTTCATCAACTTCCATGATTGCAGCTTGATTACCACATCTATAACAATAGTTTGGAGCTGAAAATATCGTGACAACATTTTCTTGATGAGACCAACTGAACCCTTCCATCACCAATTGATGGGCTCTAGCAATAAGACTTAAATCATTAGTATGGTTGAATTGCTCGGAAATGTCTTGACCAAAAGTAAAACCAGCTCCTCTTGGAGAAATACCCCAGCCACCTCTATCATCTGGATCAGACCACAACAAATCACACATTGGCCCTTCGTGGGGAACTTCTTGAATTCTGTTCAATTCTCTCACTTGATCAATAGTTTCAATCATTGGGGATAACCCGCCATGCAAACAAAACACTTTATTATCAACTAATGCAGTTATTGGGAAGTAATCAAATAAATCAGTAAACAACTTCCAAACAGTGGCTGATCCGTATTTTCTTAAACATTCGTCGTAAAACCCGTAAACTTGTGTGATCTGTCTAGATTCGTGGTTCCCTCTCAAAATAGTGATTCTGTTAGGGAATCTTACTTTCATACAAACCAAGTATGATACAGTTTCAACTGAATAATATCCACGATCAACGTAATCTCCCATAAACAAATAGTTGGTGTCCGGACAAGGTCCACCGATTTTGAACAACTCCATCAAATCATGAAATTGACCATGAACATCACCACATATTGTCACTGGCACTTGTACTGGTTGAACATTTTCTTCAAATTGTAACACTTCAACTGCCATATCACATAATTTCTTGACGTCGGTTTCGGAAAGTGGCTCACACTTTGACAATTTTTCAATCCACACATCTAATTGATTGATTGATGATCCGTCTAGATCTTTTCTTTGTTGTTGTGCTGATGAAGTTGCAGTGGCACCAGTGCCTTGAGGATTGGTCAATGATTTTGTAGCCGATTGTTTCGAAAGAGATTGTTCTTGTTGCTGTTGCTGTTCCTCAACGTCTTCCATTGGCACGTCTGTATCTAAATCCATTATTGTTTATAAATGCAAGTATTTGTGTAAATGTAAATGTGTATGTTAATATGTATATATGAATCAATAGACCAGATAGGGAGAAGGCAAAAACAAAAAAAAAAAAAAAGAAAGGTGTAAAGAGTAATTAATAATGAAAAGATTCCAACAATAAATGGTTGTCCTTTTTTTTTGCCCTGATTTTTGTTTCGTTGGAAAGTTGTTGATTTTTTTTTCCTCTTTCTCTTTCTCTTTCAATTTTTTTTTTCTCTTTTTCTCTTTTTTTGTTTGTTTTTTCCCTTGCTGGTAATATTCTCTCTCTCTCTCACTAGTTTCACTCTATATACCTGGTCCCCGTTTTTTTGGTTGTTTGTTTCCCTCCCTCACTTCTTGGTGCTAATTGCTGCCACCACTTCACTCCCAGTGGTGGTATGACTAGGCCCGAGCAAGCCAACTTTGTTTACAATTCTTGAATAGTTTCTGTCAAAACAAAAGTAGGATTGGCGTTTTGTCACACACGATAAGAACTTATCACTACTTTGTACATCAATTACAAGTTATCTTTACTGTCAAATTGCATGTTGATTATCTGATGAGTATATTCTATAAACTTTTATCTAGTTATGGTTTTCTTTTAGAACTCTGTTGTCTACTGGAAATTCTCTCATTTTCAGATTTATATTCTAGACAATAAATATTATGACATCATAGCAGAAATAACCACAACTTTTACCAATGCGATTTAGCAACTCTTTACATCAATTTTAAAACCAAGTCCCCTTGCCAACATATATTTCTTATCAACACATAAAAAAGGTATATTCATTAAAATCATCTCTAGACATGTACACTTGTTATAATCAAATCACATGATTAGTACCTTGGTACTATTTTTAACAATATATAAAATTTCGGTTGTCACAATCACTTTTCGGGCAAATTATTCAATTGATACAAATTGAAAAAGCTGCTGCCAACACCAGTAGCACCATTATTACCATCTGTTTGATCATCCACAAAATTAGTAGCATTGAATAATGAAAGGAAACTACCAGTATTGTTGCCACCACCACCAATTGCCCCACTTGGTGTTGCCGTTGTAACTGGGCCATTATTTAACGTGTTGGAGCCTGTATTAGAAACTGGTTGAGGGGCTTGAAGATTGGCAAATTTATGGCCATGTTGATTTTGAGGCACAATGGAAAAGAACTGGTCTTGATCATCTTCTGCATCATCTTCTTCATTGTCTATTACATCTTCTTCTTCGTCATCCGCTTGGTGTTGAGTTATTGGATTTGAGTTTGTGGATATTAAAGTATCGGGAACTTTGAAATTGTTATATTGATTAATAAAATCTGTAGTAGATGAAGGTGTCCCATTAAGATCTCTTAATAACTCATTCAAGTTTATCTGACTGGCAATTTTTTGTTGCAGAGATACTTGGTTCAAATTGGGCGACATATGCAGAACTGAATTATGCATTGGGAAATTCATCAGAAAACTATCGGGAGTCGGCGTGAGAATCTGGTTCTGTAAGTCATTTTCCAAATTGTGCAGCATCAGTGGTTGCTGCTCTTGCGGCTGTTGTTGATGTTGTGGTAGTGATGGTAGTGGTTGCTGTGGTGAAGGTTGAATTGGTTGTTGTAAACTTTGAAGTTTGCCTTGTTGTTGGTTCTTCTCATTTTGTTCTTCCAAATCATCTTTTTTAATTTCACTCAAATTAAGGAACCAGTTATTCAAAATTTTATGAGCTCTGATCAATTTATTGATATTATTGAAAAATGGGAAATGCAAAATTAAATTTTCGCTAAATCTAACTAACAAAACTTGGTCCTGTAAATCCAATTGTGGAGTACCAAGTTTTACTTCAACTTGCTTAATTTCAAGAAAACTTTTTAAACAATGTAGCATTGGTTGTATTATTTGATAATTGGAAATTTTTATTTTAAACGTATCACTATCATTCTCTTCTAATAGTAAGTTTAAGTTCCTAATAATTGTCACAATCTCTTGTTTGGTTTCAACAAAATTTAATGGTTTAATGAGCAACAATTTGAACAAAACAATATTGTGGATTATCTTATGTATTGGCTCTGTGGCATTAAGTTTATTCATTTCTGTTTTCAATTCGAAATAGCCAGAAACTGGTTTGGTATAATGTAATAAAACATTGAAATTGGATTTATAACATAATTCATCTATCGTGTGTTTTGAATCTAAAAATCTCATCAACTCGTAAGTGTAACTTTTACCTCGATACTTGTTTGAACGTAATTGCAAAACAATGTCATTGTTTCTTGTTACATTGATGTTATAATTATGTGATGACATAACAAGATAGTATCGCTCACAACTGTATAGCAACTCGTATAATTCCTGAACCGGATCTACTGCGTCACTATTTCTAACATTAATTAATTGAAAATAAGTAATTGCTCGGTGCATGTATAAGATTTTTTGATGTTCTTGAGCTTCGTTTCCGTAATTGTATTCATTCAGATTTGTATAATTTAAAGTGTTGGTTAAATTCAAAATGTGATAATAGTTACATAATTGAATGCTTGACAATGATAAATTATAATATATCTGGTAATGATTCAAGTGCATAAAAGATTGTATTTGACCGTTATTATTGTTATTGTTATTGTTGTTGTTGTGGTGGTGATTATTGGTACTGGCTATGCTGGATGAGGTATGCACTTCAGTACTGCTACTGGTAAAACTAGATCTATGGGCCCTGTTTTGGGGAATTACAGGTGGAACAATGAAGTTTTTCTCAATCAATGTGAATATTTCTAATACTTTAAAATGACACAAATTTTTAAAGTTCTTAAATGGTCGTGACAATAAATATTTTTTAGGATATCGAACAAATTTCTTGAATTTTTGTTTCTTCAATTTAATAAGAACTTCAGCAATAATTTGATTTAAAGTTAGAATTATTAATAATGTAGATAGATATAACGAATTATCATGATGATCAATGAGGTTTAATTCTTGATAACGTGGATTGTTTTGATAATTTCCGTCTCTTGAATCTGGATAATTGGAAACTAAAAATTCAACTAATCGAACATAATTCAATATAACAGAATCAACTGTCAAAGGTCTCACTAGTTCGAGAATTGATGGTTCTTCACCAATTAAATTTATGTTTTCCATAAGATGAAAAGGAGTAACAATATAATCTTCAATAGTTGTGGCCGAAGGCACTGCCATAGGAGAAGTTGCAATTTCTTTAGTTTTTGAAGTGCTGGTATCATTTAGAGACAATTTTCCTTGTAGTTGTTCTAAGTTTTGTTGGTGGACGCTATTGTTATCCGTTGTGCCATTGCCGTCTCCATTGCCATTATCCCCAACAATTTGTTTTAATGTATCGCACTGCTTAATCGAGCTTCCGGTTGATATTAGTGGTGATGCAGAATTTCTGGAAGATAAAGGTTGGTTAGAATTTTCTGTTTCTGTACGATCGTGAGTTAGTTCATTAGACGAACATTGGGTAACAGCAGAATTGTTTGAACCAGTTCTGGATAAATTCTTTCTTTTCCCATTAGCATTTATTTCAATAACTTCAGTTAGATTATTAATAGATTCTAGAGCTTTTTGGGTGGGAGTCTTTGGTCCTGTTTTTTTACGTTCTCTGGTATGAGTACATTCTAGATTGTTTGTCCGGCATTGGCCACATGGTCTGTTTGCATCACACTTTACTTTTTTGGCAGCACAAGTGTCACAAGCTCTGATGTTTGTTGCTCGCTTTCTTTTGGGCTTTTTCGAAGTTGTATGACGATTGGTTAGTTTTTTAAGCGAAGGATTTGAATTATTTGTCGTGTGGAAAAAATTCGATAGTACTGATTCGGAAGGTGCTTGATTAGAGTTATTGCTCAAACCTGGATTGTTACTGGATGGAGATATGGAAGATGTGGGAGATGCTGAGTTGAATGTTGACATTGAATCTCCTTGACCAAGTGCTAGAAGATTGTCACTGTTATTGGTGTGGGAGTAATAGTTATTGTCGTCATTATTGTTGTTGTTATTATCCCCACTACTATTAAAAATAAAGTTATGGTTATTCATCGCCAGGTCCTGTGGGTAATATCAATTTTAAAGAACATATAGCTCTATAAATAGAAACAGACAATGAAATTTTAATACTAGTTAGTAAGGGGTCGTCGGATGTAAGATTATGTACGATGTGCCAAAGGGTAGTAGGGGACTAAGAAGAATTACACTAGCACCTTCCTCTTTTTTTTCTGCGTTGCTGTGTTTTTTTTTTTCTAGACTCGCGCAGTAAAATTTACGAGGACTTCAGATTGTGATTGAAAGAGCCCCGACAACCAACAGTGGGGAACCAAAATAAGTATTAAAAAAGAAATGTATGCAATATCTGAAGCTACTTTCCACTAACTACTCTTTAGCTTATTGTTTAATTTGTTTGGAAAGTTTTATTTTGCCACAAGAAGAATGTTGCAATCAAATATCTATGAATTGCTGTAATTTTGGCGTGCCTTTTTGCAATGTAGAACTAGCTTGAGCAGTTTACTGTTGAGTAAGGGTTTAAACCAAACAGAAGATCCCTTTCAATAGCTTAGAGTTTAAGTTTTCTCTACAGTCGACTTTTCTTAAAGACCATATCAACAGCCGCAGCATTTTTACCTCAACAAATATATTGTTTTGCATTTACATCTATTACTACTCTAAAATGATGTTACACATCAGATATTTAAACATCACCCATTAATTTACGATATCTTTGTTGAGCACTTGCCATGTCTTTGAATATCTCATACTTTGTCATTAATAGTTGGTAATAATCTTCTCTAATATTAATACTATTTTCATTACCAAGATAGTCGTTATTATTATTTTGTATTGCTTGATCAAACGCATCATCGTAGTGCCAACCAAATGAGCATAGTTTACCAATCAATGCCATCAACTGAGCACCTCGAGCAACGTCGTGATTAGCAATTATAATTGGTAATCCTGTAACTGTAGATAATAATTTCAAAAACCTGGTATTCTTACTTTGCGACCCATTTATAATGATTTGAGAGACATTTGACAATGGTTCCAACAATTGTTTTGTTTGAAACACAAGAAATTCAAGTATTAGAATGTACTTGATTACTTGTGATAATACGTTTCCTGATTTTTTGTTTTGATTGTTTGGAGAAATAACACTAGGTAAAATGTCATTGTTGTTGTCTATGATCATTTGTGACATTTTGGGGTCACCGTAGGGATTTCTATTCCCATAAACATCACCGTAATAAAAATAACCTTTAATCAACTCGTGAATTGATTTATTATGTTTCAACTCTAAATTTTGAGTCTCTTGTTCTAATTGGTCAAATCCAATTGTTAAGAAATCCTCGAATAATTTACCCGAAGCTGGTTGGCCAAATTCATATAAATAAAGTCCTGATTTTCCAATCTCTACTGGTCCCCAAACTGTTGGAATATAATTAGGTGGCGCTGAATTCTCATCTGTGGTTCTGGTAGGTGTCATAGTGGAGTATATGAAACATGTAGAGGTTCCAGCAATCATCAACATTGTTGATAACGTAGAGCTTTTCTCTGATGGTGACAGCCGATACATATTCATAAATCCACTGTAACAATCGATACAACCGTGACCTATGATTATATCTGTGTCATTAACTTTACCAATAGGGGTGCCAATTGGCAATAGTCTATTCCCAATATTACTTTCACTTCTTCCAATTTCAACAGTTATACCCAAATCTTGTAAAAATTGATGTGGCCACCCTTTAATAGATCCATCTATGGCATCTCCAAAATCAAATGGTTTCGAAGGGATATAAGGAACTATCAATTTGTCATCGCCATTGCCATTAGTACTTGCATTGATATTTTGAAACCCGCCCACTTTTAATAAATAGCTTATCCAATCATATAATTCAAAGCATACCAAATCGGATTTGCTAAAGTTATCATTGTTATCACCCTCAGCAATGTTGTCATTGATCATTTTTAATTTAGGCAATCCTAATTCAGGAACAAATTGACCTCCAACAAGATTCAATATATTCTGGTAAGCAACTTTTAAATATTCATTCAATTGATTACATTGCAAAGTGGCAGAATTATCCATCCATAATAAAACATCACTATTGGGATGAGATTTGTTCAAACTAACTGGTGTTAGATATGTTTCTTCGTCTATTGTTATCTTGGATAATACGACCATTGAACAAGTTGCAGTTATACATATTGAATCAAAATTCCAATCCAATTGGGGTCTACTTAATAACTGTATTAGTTTTGAATATATTTCAAATGATGATTGGGTGATGTATATATCATTTTCAGTGGTAATTGGTAACGAGGTGAGAGTTTCATTGTGATACACTCTAACTGAACCTGTTCCTATATCTACCCCTATTGCTACTATTGTGGAGGTGTCCATGCTTGTTGTTTATGTTCTCATGGTGTGAAGAAGAAATCTGATTATATGGTTGACCCGTCCAAAGGTTGTACCAAGTCGCGCAAAAAATTTCATTCCAAAATGGCTTGAATTAATGATGTCATGAATCGTACCAACAAAGCCGAATTACAACTCTTGAGTTGTGAAAGCCTACACTTTCATATAGCCATGTAAAATGTATTGAACATTCACACTTTGTTTCAATCTAGTTACTAACTTTGAAAAACTGTTGTAATGATAATCTTCATTTTCAAATACATATATTTCATTATTTGCTGTATATCATTTACAAGAGGTTAATGAATAAAATTACTTGTTTTGATATGAGTTATCTCACCATGCTGAAAACTACTCTTGATTCCTAAATAATATAAATATTAATTCTATAAATCCTTCTTTATTTTCTTTTGTATTCCATTTATGTGATTCAATTTTTACTTTTTTTCTTCTTCTTATCCAACTTTTTCATATTACCAACTCTTTCGACAACTCTTTCTAGACTTAATTTGACATCTCCTTTGGCGAAATGGTCCAAGTTGTAATATTTTGGTGCTATTTCCACTAACCATTCTGGCTTAACCACAGTAACAGTTCTTATGTAATTTTTGGAAGTTAAAACAAACTCATTATAAATCAACCACTCGCCTTCTTTAGAAAGTACAGTAGAGGGATGAATTAAAACATCTTGATTATCCTTTACAGTGAGATATCCTTTATTGCCCAGTTTCTTTTTAGCAACTTGCATGAAAAATCCTGCAACTAATGCCTTTTTAACATTTTCCCAATATTCAAATTCAGACACTTGATTGTATTGTGAAATTAACTGTAAATCATATTTTTGCATGAGCCTTTGTAATTGATTTCTGACGTTTTTAGCTGAAGTCAAAGATCTGTATGAAAGGAAATTATCACGACACCATTTGTGAGTTCCTATTTCGCTCGCTTCAGGAGATATAAATGCTTCATAAACATTGATTAAAGTTAAATGATCACCATCAGCCTGGGCAAAAGACAATTTGGCTTCGTCTGCTCTCTTTCTTGCCAGTGCTGGACGTACAAATACATTAGGGACACTCAACATGGCAACGATAGTTAAGATTTCTTCAGAACATGAATATGCTGGAGATCCAATCAACATTACTGCAAGCATAGGATCTAATGGAAATTGTGATGCTAATCTACCCAATGCGGTTAAATCCCCTTCATCAGATAAACATTGCAAATAATTCAATTCTTCCAAGGCTCTCATCATAGTTTCTGGAGCTGGAGGGTCCATAAAGTCAAAATGAACCAAATCGTCAATACCCAATTTTTTCAATTCTAAAACTGTTGAACTTAAATTGGAACGCAAGATTTCTGGGTATGATTGTTCAATCAATTCCTTTTTGAAAGCTTCCTCGGTATATAATCTGAAACATTTACCAGGTCTAGTACGACCAGCTCTACCAGCTCTTTGTTGTGCTGAAGCTTTGGATATAGGAGACACCAAAAGTGATTCAACTCTTACTCTTGGATTGTAAACTTTTTGTTTTGAAAATCCTGGATCGACTACATATACTATCCCATCAATAGTCAAAGAAGTTTCGGCAATGTTTGTAGATATAATGACTTTACGTCCTGGTCTCCCATTAGGATTTGGGTTGGTTGGAGCAGGTTCAAAAATCTTTTGTTGTTGATGAGGTGGTAATGAACCATACAATGGATAAACTTTAAGAGGACCACAATTTTGTTCTCTAACCAATTCATCACCTTCAAGGGAAATCTTTCTACATGCATCTTCAATTTCTTCCTCACCAGTTAAAAACAACAATATATCCCCTTCACCTTCAGTGGCATGGATTTGTAACACGGTTCTAATAGCTGCATCCAAATAATCACGTTGAAATTCTGGTGTGTAATAAATTTCTACTGGATGGGTTCTACCAGGAACTGCCAACAAAGGTGCATTATTAAAATAGTTTTGAAATTTTTCTGCATCTAAAGTAGCAGACATAATGATAATTTTCAAATCGGGTCTTCTTACACTGACTTGTTTCAATAAACCCATTAAAATATCTGTAGCCAACGTACGCTCATGGGCTTCATCCAATATAATACAAGAATATCTTGTCAAATCATGATCTTCCATGGCTTCTCTCAATAACATACCATCAGTCATATATTTCAAAATGGTTTTAGGACCACTGTTGTTTTCAAAACGAATGTTGTAACCAACTTCTTCACCCAATTCAACGTCCATTTCATCTGCAACTCTTGCTGCTACCGACATGGCGGCAACTCTTCTTGGTTGTGTACAAGCAACTTGTTTACCAGTTAAATGGGGCATTTCATCGTATAATACAAATTGAGGGATTTGAGTAGTTTTACCTGACCCAGTCTCCCCAACAAACACCATTATTTGAGTGGAATGGAAGATCTTTAAGAATTCTTCACGTTGAGCATGTACAGGTAAATCACGTCTTGTTTTCAATATATCAAAATACTTTGTGGTGAAATCATGACCAGTAAATGGATTTTTAGGTCCATCTTCTAATTTTTGTGCTTGCTCAGCAGTAGTCTGGTGACGAATTAATCCTTTGAATTCCCCTTGATCATGGTGGATTAGTTCAATTTTGTCTGAAGGATGAGGATGGGTTCTGAGAGATTCTTCTGATGCCTCAGCAATTTTTTCAGCCTCATAGTTGTCAATTAACTTCTGTCTCTTGTTTGATCTTTTCTCCTCGTTAGCCATTTTTATAAAAGTCTATAGAGATTGGGTCTGATTGTATGAAACGTGGTCAACAATTGCTTCCTAAAATTATTGAAGAATTGTATTAATCCTGGAGCCATCTCAAAAAATTGTGTTTTTTTTTCTTTCTTAGTGCTACAACTAATAAAATTTGGCTCGCGATAAGTGATGAGCTTGGTGTACCAATTTACACGACCACTTATTATAGGCACACCCGAAACAATTTGCTGCAAATTTAGAAATAATCAACAAACTTGCAACACCTGATTAAAGGGAAAATGTGACAGTATATAGAGATATTAATATGTGATCCAGCTCTCAGTCGGTACCATATATCCCGGAATTTGCAAAAAAAAGTATGTTGTAATGAACTTGTCAAGAAGTTGCTTGCTAGTTTGTGGGAATAATTTTAGTGCTTTTATCAATTCATTGATAAATCCCATGGTATAATGATTGGGCTTGGGTTTGAAGAAATCAAATACCAGAGAAGATGATTCGAACTAAAATTTCATTCATGTGTTTTGTCATATGAGATCGATGATCATCTCCAAAATCACAATATGACAATTTGGAAATGTCTTTTGAAGAAAATGTGGTCATTCAATAATTTATAGATTAATGGTTTTAGTAACTCTCTAATATAAGTCTAGACTCGTCTATGTTTCTGACATCTGATTTTTGAATGTCGACTTTTTCAACAACAACTCATCTCATCTCATCCCATTTTCTATTGTTAACATGACATTTCTTGAAAGAAAAAAATTCGGCTTTGTAACTTTACTTTGGTTTACAAAAAGCTTGGGACCTTAGATATGCCTATTCCGAGGAACAACCCAATCCCCGATAACTCCCAATCGACCAAATACATGTCTAGATCATGCGTAAATACGTTAGGCAAATGAAAACGCAGTTGGAATAGCACAAACTACAAAATCTTGCTAAAACCGATCATCATGCTAAACCGTATGCAAATCGATCCAATTAGAAGAATTCAATTCAAACATCCAAATATTTTCAACAATTCAATTTCGCTCTTCTTCTTTCTTGTAAAAAAAAATTTTTTTAGTTTGAGGTTGTATAGTGATATTAGTTAATTACACAAAATATGTATTAGTATTAGTACGAGTAATTTAGATATGTGGTTAGTACAACTAAATCTAAAGTAACCGTTGTAATAATGTTGTATCAAAATTGTAACCATACTCTTTATTTCCTATTTTTTTTATTGAAAAAGAAATTTCTTTTTACCTGCACCAAGGGGTTGAAGACAAGACAAACAGATTGAATGAAGAATCTTTAAAGGACTTGTTGGTGTCAAATAACATCCCTTAAATAATTCATGCTCTAGAGTCTGGCTTCATTGAAACATTTTCTAGATTCAAGACAGCAAATAGCATACTTAGTGAATATTAATTTAGGTTTGGCACCAAAAGGTACAAGTAATCTCATCGGCATTAAACTCACAGGTCAAATCAGAAATAGGAGCATAAATCAACCTTAATGAACCCAATACTATTTTGTTTCACTTTTGGCTGAATCTAGACCACTTTTTCATCTTAAAATTACGTAGTGGATAATGCAGTTCAACATAAAATCAAACTTTTGGTCACCGAATCATACAAAATTGCCGTGAAATAAATGCGAAAAATTTTGAAAATATGAATATTGATCTGACTAATTACTTTTCCCAATTCAGTAGATTAATTAATCGCATACGAATAGAATGAACATGAGTCTAGATTTGGATAGATCATTTGCATATTCTCTCATTCAGTATGCTTTTTTAATGACATTATATCGTAATGCCTGTAATAATTATTGCATATACGTTTACATTATAAAGGTTATTATTACCGGTAGTAGATTGTAGGAATGCTCTATGCTGACATCACAACCAATTGAAAGGAAGTAATGCAAAGCTCTTGTTGTAATTCTGATTTCATTACTGTTGATAGGTGATGCCTTGATCGAGGTGGTTACACTTTTTGTTTCAGATCTGTTTAAAAGATGATTGAAAAATAAAATGAGATCAATCGTGGTTAAAGTTTCATAGATGCAATTGGTTACCAATATAGAGTGCAAAGAATTGGAATCACTTAGCTATGGAAGAAGAAAAAGTGGTCGTACTATTACAATGATTTAGACCGATCTGGCGGGGGAGACCATTTTACTTTCACTACGAAAATCTCGTCTTACAAAAGACTAAGAAAAAAAAGAACCTAACAAAGAGAAAAGCATAGGTCGTGTAAAAAATACAAAAGATTTTCTAAAATTCTCTTTTGTGGAATGCACGAGAAAAAATTTTTTTAAACCAAACCAAGAAGATTTAAGGAACTACCACTAACTAATTATGAGTATGAGTACAATGTGTTATTAAAAAAATGTATGAGTCGTTAATTTTCAATTAAGAAATTACAACCGAAAAGAGAAAAATAAAAAATAAAAAAATGAAACAACACAATTTAGAATCTCGCCTTATTTTTTTTTCTCCTTAATACACGCATCGTCCTTATTGTCGATCATTTTCATTCTCTGCCGTAGAACAATAAATTGTCTGCCCTCCTTTCAATTGTCTTCCGGCCGCCTTTTTTTTCTCCTTCCGTTATTTTTTTTGGGCACTATCTTACTCTGCTCCTGGCCCAAACTAGCCGAAGCGCGGGTTATCGGTTGACGATATTTTCTATTGTTGTTATCCACCAATGTCTATTAAATAACTTACATCGACCCCACTCACTATGCAAAAGACAATCAAAGAATAAGCACAATAGACAAATACTTACAAAAGAAAACTCTCTCATTCTTCTCTTTTATCATTAGGTCGTCTCATTTGATTTCTTCATTTTGTATGCTACTTTGTGAATTGACTATCAGCTAATCTAAAAAGCTATTTTGATTTTTAAACGATTTAAGAGGCTTTTTTTGTTGAGGGAGCCAAACAATTGGAACTACACTAAAATTGTGAATGCTTTCAAGAATGAACATACTAATCTCTTAATTCTTGGTAGAAAACTAACAAAGAAGATACTTTGTGGAATTGGTGGTAGACGACTAACACTGTCAATTAAGATAAATTAAATTGCGAAAAAAAAGTGTAAATCAGATCATGCCAAACCAAATCAAGCAACATCCATCGTTATCCATCACCGATCGCTTCGAGAACATTGATACACGGATCATCAGATACAATCTCCAATGGATTTGTTTTCTACTTTGCTTGCTGGCTAAAAATGAAAATAGAGTAAATTAGTGACTGGTTGCAATTACTTTGACTACAACTGATGGCACCACTAGTCATGGCTCAGCGACAGCAATTACTACTACCGCCACCACCACCACCATCGTCTCTATTCAGTAATACTGCCCAGCACCAGCCTTGTTGCAATTCTTCAACAACAAGAAAACTACTCTATCATATTACACAATAATAAAATGAATTTAGATGAATTGAGCTAAAGTGGCTGGGGCTTGACGACAAAATTAGAGAGAGTTACTTACCAGGTCGTTCACTTTTGCACAAAATACCAATTGTCTAGTTTTGTGATTTAGTGTCCTGTATATAAACATTTAACACTAAAATGGAAAAATTACAGAAATTTTTGAATTTTTTTTTTCTCAAACTTGGCATGAAAAATATTTTTTTTTATTTTTTTTTCTCGTGTAAACTTTAAAAGGAGACCCAGAAGTAATTTCGAGGGTGAATACATGCAGGAAATTGTACTGGTGCACGTGACCGACTGACCTGAAATAAGACTATATCAAATCTAACAGCCCAATGACACAAAAAAAATCAATCAGTGGTGTTATATGCACCACCACTTAACTTATTTAGTTTTTTTCGCAATATTTTGCAAATTGTAAACAATTACACAAAACAGTTATCAACAATTGAACAAAGTAACAAGTCACCTCAAGAAAATATTGGGCAAGTTAATAATTTTTTTATTTCTTTGTTTTCAATTTTTCCTATTATTTAACATTCTAATGCTTGTCAAAAAGTTGTTATGTTTTGGTTTTGAATTACTTTAAAAACAACGCCCTTTCCCCTTTTTCTTTATTTCTATTTTACTGCTTTTTGCTCTTTTTCTTTTTTTTTTTTTTTAAAAATACTCCTTTTTCTTCCTTTCGTTTAAAATTCAATATTTAACATTACTGATATCACCGACAAACAACAACTTTCACATTTTTGTTTTTTGTTTTTTCATAATCAACACTTCCACGTTCCTTTTCGTTAATTCATTATTGGTCTAACCCATTAGTCACTCATTCGTTATTAAACACTATTTTACACTCGAGTAATACCCATTCATAAACACGTATACACAACAGCAAAAACATTGAATATTTTTACATCATAATGAAATTTAGTTCTACTACATTATTGGCTGTGTTATCATCACTTACTGCCACTGTCAGTGCCGGATGTTCATTCGAAGGCGGAAACTACTACTGTTCTGAAACCAAAAAAGTTATCTACAAAGGTATCGGGTTTTCTGGTAGTTATATGGACGTTACCAATATGGATGAAAACACTGGTAAATGTACTCAACAATTATATTCCTTCAGTGGTAACTTGTCTCCATTAGACGAAGAATTATCAGTTCATTTCAGAGGACCTTTGACATTGTTACAATTTGGTGTTTACTACCCAAGCAGTAGTGGTAATTCAAAGAGACAGATTGACGACCAAGACTGTAATGTCAAACATGTTCACCATAAACACAAGAGAGCTACTGAAGTTGTTCAAGTCACACAAACAGTTTTCGTTGATGGAAATGGTAACACTGTTACTTCCCAAGCTCTCCAAACTTCTACTGTCGAATCCAGTCCTGCTGTTTCATCTGCTGCTGCTGCCAACGATAATGCCAACTCTGGCTCTGGCTCTGGCTCTAGCGCTGGCTCTGGTTCCGGTTATGGATCAGTATCTGCCCTTGATGGTGAAGGTAAAGCTTACAGATCCGATATCTCAACTAAATCTGCTCCAACCAGTACTTCTGCTCAACCATCTTCATCAGAAACCGCCTCTGTCGATGGTGCTTGGACCAGAGACAGTTATTATACTCCAGGATCCACCGATAACTGTGTGTTCTTAAACTATCATGGTGGTTCTGGTTCTGGTGTTTGGTCCGCTAAATTCGGTAACTCTTTATCTTATGCCAATGCTGATAACTCTGGTGGTTCTTCGACCCCTGTTCCCTTGGAAGAAACCACTATCAAATCTGGTGAAGAATACATTATCTTCTCTGGTTCTAAATGTGGTAGTAGTTCCGATTGTGGTTACTATAGAAAAGGTACTGTTGCTTATCACGGTTTCAAAGGAGCTAGCAAGATTTTTGTTTTTGAATTTGAAATGCCAAGTGATACTAATGGTAATGGTTATAACCAAGACATGCCAGCCGTTTGGTTATTGAATGCTAAGATTCCAAGAACTTTACAATATGGTGAAGCCACCTGTTCTTGTTGGAAGACTGGTTGTGGTGAACTTGATTTGTTTGAAGTCTTGAGCAGTGGTTCAAATAAAATGATCTCCCACTTGCACGATGGTCAAGGTTCTTCTCAAAACAGTAACAATGGTGGTGGTGGTTCTCAAGATTATTTCGAAAGACCAACTTCTGGTACATTCAAGGGTGTTGTTATTTTCTATGGTGATGAAATCCATATTCTTCAAGTTGATGATGAAACTGAATTCGGTTCATCATTAGATGAAGAAACTGTTAACGCTTGGTTGAATGAAGCTGGTTCTGTTGCCACTATTGGTTACTAGATTTGTGATACCCCCTTTTTCAGCACCTTTTTTTAAAAAACATTTTGTAACTTGTATTTAAGTGCAATTACATTTTTAATTATATTCTTTTTTTAAATTATTATCTCTTACACTTTTTTATCTATCTACTTATACGTATTTGTTTTTATTTGTTGATTGATTTGTTGTTTTAGAAAAGAAATGAAAGAAAAGATAAAAAATAATCATTTTAAAATGAAAACTTGGATTTTTTAAATAAAAGTTTTTCCCATTCTTTGTATATTTTGTTTTTTGTTTTAGTAGTATCGTTATTATACATTTTAGTTTGCCTTTTTTACAATTTCAAACGTTGGCAGTAGTTGTTCCTTCTTGACGTCTTGGTGTAGAAATTAATAAGAGAGACAACGAACTTCTCTATTGATCCAATTGATATAACATATTTATTATAAAACCAGTTTATATAAAGAGCTTTTCCTAATCTATAATTCACCTTTATCCTGTAATACTCTTTCCCAGCTTTGTGGCAATTGAGGTAATTTATTATTCAACTCAACTTCCTTCATGTTCAAATACAAAGTACTCAACAAAACTCCAATAGTAAATGCTTGAGCATAAACTCTAGCATGAATCAATTTTTGAGTCTTTGTTAACAATAAATCCTTATTGATTATTTTCCAAGCACCGAAAAGGAAACCAGCCCAAGCACCAACAACCAATTTGTATTTATGTTCATTTAAACGATAGATGATTTTTTCCAGCATCGATAAATTGTCCAATTGTTGAGATTTGACTTGCTTTTCCTGTTGTAAATGAGTTGAACGATAACGAGATTTGAAAAATTGAGTACCACCATTATCAGTTAAAAATGCAGTAAACCCTAAAGTAGGCATGGTGTATAAACATGCTTTGACTGTCCAATTGAATGAATTGTACTTAAGTGGTTGCTTGAATTTGAAATATCTAATCAAACCTAAACCAATAACTGAACCAATCAAAAAACCTTTGGAACCTTCTTTCATAATATGACTTTTATGGTCATTCTTTTCATTTTCAGTAATAAGCTTCATGGTAAGTAGAGTTAACAGAGAATAGCTGGACTTTTCACAATTGATAAACAATCTATACTAGTGATGGGAAATGGAAACCACTGATGTATCTCCAAAATAAAATCACGGAAGAAGTTAGTAGTAAAATTTAAGAATTGAAAGGCAGCTATTATCATTTATATAGCTTTTTTTATGACTCCCAGTATTCACGATTTTAATCACCTTACTCGTCAAAGAGTAGGATTATCCCTCAACCCCTCTTCTTGATTATGTGTGGAAATTAACTCGCGCACCCAACATATTCCTGAACGACCTATTTGATGCTTGCTGCAAAAAAAAAAACAATCATAAATCAAAGCCACACCACCAAGAGAGAGGTACGTCTGAACGAGCAAACGATCGTTACTTTCAATCGTACGACAAATTTGCAATCATCAGTTGACAAAATTCCAATATGCAACAATTATAATAAATCTATCCCTAATTTGCTGTCAATTTCTTCCTCTCCCCTCTCCCTGAATGTGTAAACACACACATACATACAAAAAAATAACTCATTGTGAAAGTTTTTCCGAATTATCCTCATATACAGGTGCATGACAATAGCATCGCCGATTATTACATTTTAGTAATTCATCGTCGGATTATCTTTCATGCAACAAGTTCTAGATTGAGTGTTTTATGATAATTTGTTGGGTGTTTTTTTTTTCTTTTTGTTTACTATTACTGTCGTATAGAATAGTTAGCTGATAATCTTGATACTGCATTTGTAAAGGGATGGAAGGATAAGTGATAGAAAAGGAATCGTATCAGGTGAAACTTTCACAAATTATATCATCATATGGTGATTTCAAAATGACGCCATAGTTACATGAACATAGAGTTGCATTCTTGGGATGTGTATTCTAGATAACCAGTTGACGTTGCTTGATTACAGCCCCCCTCTTCCCCCCCTTGATTTTGATAAAATTAAATACAAAAGTGTAACTTGATTATAATCACTCTCCTGATGAGTTATTTTGAAACTCATACTTCCACACAAATTAAAGGGCAATGAAACAAAAAGAGGGGATGTATCTCATAGAACTGATTAACTAATTGTGAGTTAGGTTTGTTCAAATGTAACTTTTAATAGAAAATTGATGAAAAAATAGTTCACTCAATTACATATCCAATATTCAGTATCTTCTTTTGTTTAGTATTAGATAAACCAAGGGATTACTGTGATATAAACACAAATCAGGTATTGTTAGAATTATTATGAACTATTGCATAAGCTCAATGTTTATTTACAAGTTGTTGGGTAAAATGATGTACATCTTAATCTGACATTTCTACAGATTGAATTCTGATTCTTCTTTATACATTCAAGTTTCCGGGACTTTCCTTCAAGTCTGTATTAAAGCAATTAATAATTATTTACAAGCTTAAACTGATAATAGTGAAGACATAAAGTTCAATTAGACAATATAAATTGGTTGTATAATGTACTATGCAACTTCATTTGCAGTCTTGTTTGCCAATTAACCTCCATTCATTTCCCGCAAAAGTAACAGCCAAAACACTTCAATGAAAATACTGGGTACCATTGGACATTGACTTTTTTGATAGATTAGCAGAGTGTATCTTGCTGTTGGCATGGATTGAACACCCTTTTCTATTATATTGAGGATTACAATTTCTAGATTTGTCAAATCTGCGTGCACGTGACATCACTAAGATTTTTCCCCTTTGCTACAAACCATATTTGCAAGTGTTTCATTTTTTGGAAGTTACATGAGACTACAAAGAGTCGAGATATTCTCAGTAGCTTAATTGTAAAAGTTAAAACAAGTTGAAAGGGGGGCAACTCACAGGATTGGTTGGTAACAGTTATACATTACTATTATCAACACTTGTCGATATTTGATTTTGTAATCTATTATTTCCTTTGAAGCAATAAAAGACACAGTTGTATTTTTGAAAACTACTACTTTGACGCATTTGATGAAATATGTCACAATAGACACGCTGAAATTGTCGCTTGTTAAGAATTTCACTTACTGAAAATAATAAGCTAGGGTTTGCAAGTAAGTCCAGTATTTTACTTGAAACATACAAGATATTTTCACGTTTAAAGAATGTTTTGAAAGATGAAAACTAACTATGGAATAGCCAGTTATTGATCACACAAAGTTTAACTCATTCCATTAGACGAGAAAGAACTAAAATTACAACTTTCTCCAATATGTTCATAACCTGAATTAAACTACTTTTTTTACAATCTAGAATGGCTTAAAATATGACTATTAATAAAAAATAGCTAACTATAGTTAGTATAACAACAAAGTAAAAGAAAAAAAAGGAGAGAATGTAAAAATGATTATACTGTATTTGGTGATAATTGAGGTTGTAAATTGATACCAATATATCTATCTATGGATTTAAATATCATCGCGTTTGAATTTTAGATTACCACAAAATCAAAACATATTCTATATTCTAATTAACTAGATGGAATTTAATATGAAAAAATTTCTCAATATAATCTTATTTATTATACTTATAAATTTCAATAGAAATTGGAAAACTCTTGGTCTCCTAGTGGTATTTCAACTTTTATTGTTGCACTTATATTAATCGTTCTTGTCAATTCTCCATTGTTATGGTTATAGTCATCCAACTAAAAGATAAAAAGAACTTCAATTTGATAATTAAATGTTCAAAAAAAAACAGATTCTATCTACGCCTCTCTATACCTTCTCTTTTTTCCTTTCCTGGGCTGATATACTTTATGCTTCGAGGAAGACCATAGAGTATTACTTCTGACCAGTTTCTTATTTTCTTCTCTTTGTTTGTTTACATAAGTTTTACTTTTGTAACATGTTTTCTTCTTGTACATTTCAATGTCGCACTTTCAATACATTTTTATTATTATACTTAACACTAACAAAAGAAGTTAGAAGTAAGAAGTAAGAAGCAGAAGGGAAAAAAAAGGAGTTGAATAAAACAATTTTCAAACTGCTTTTTGTCCCATAATTTATTTTCCAAAATTTTTCTTTTATATTTCTTTTTTTTGTAAAAGTTGATTAATCATTAGTAAGATTAACCAACTATCAAAAGTTTCAAAATTGAAGAATAACTCAAGATGATAGAAATACCTGATTTAGATGAGTTATCTCTACATAATTATTCCGCATCCAATAACGTTACACCAGAAGAGAACCACAGTGAAGATGAAAGTCAACAACCACCACCACAACAACAACAACAACAATTCACACTTCAACCACAACATTCCATCCACTCACCACTGATAGAGGAGAATGGTTATCTTCAACACCAACAAAACCAATTACATCAGTATATGCAACAACAACAACACAATACACTAACCCCAGAGCCGCCTACCATCTCAGACTTTACCAAAGATCAATTGCCGCCATCGGCAACTTCTTTTCAAAACTCGACCATTGGCTCGGATATACTAGGTGAAACAATTGCATTATACAATAGTCTGGCGAATAGCAGTAATATACACAAGCCTCAATCACAACTACCTCAAGAATCATCGGACCATTTGACGCAGAAAGAGACATCAACAGTATCTGCATCACCACATCCAATGTTAGATCAAGCACCACAAATGATAGACGCTCGATTAGAGAGAATAGAGCATGAAGTAGACAACTTCAATGAAAGGGAAAACAACTACCAACATCCACAAATGCAACCATATTCACAAGATACAGAATCAGGATTGTCTCTCGGTACCGAAGATTCCCAAAATATCAGCTCACAAAAAGTGGACTATGTTCAAACAAAAAATTCCTCTTTGGAATTTGATGCACCAATAGGACTAGTGTATATGCCTGATAATTTGGATGAACACAAAACATCATTTAAATTGCAACAGCCCCCCATTGTTACAGATTACCGTGACACAACAACAACAACACCAGATTTGGCCAGCGAATCCAATGATCAACTTGGCCAACTCGAAACTCCACTTATGGCTGGATTTGATTTCAACTTGGGAACAAATACTTCTCTGGCAAATCAATTATCATCACCCATGTCCTCATTCCCACTTCACAATCGCGTGGAGCCATCACCGCAATTACCCCCTCCAATGTCTTCTGCGTCTTTACAAAAACTCACTTTACGAAATGGTGAAGAATTTGGATCTATTAGACGTGATTTAGCAACTGATTCTAAAACTTCTGCGGAGTACACATTGCACATTATTTTCACTCAGTTTGTTCGTCATGCCGAACGTAAACTAAATTTATGTCTTGATTATCCATTAAATGAGGAACCACCCATTTTAGACTTGATTGCAGAAGGGGTAGATACTGAATTTGACAAAATCATTTCTGCCTTGGGGTACATTGCTCGAAGAAAACCCAAACCAGTTATCGATAGTGTAATGTTTTGGAGAAAATCCAAAAGTGAAGTTGCTTCCATGGCAGCAACAGAAGTCGAAAAAGCTGTGGGTGTGGCTCAAACGAATTTACTTAGAATTTCCAAAACATCTTCAGCAACAGCAACCACAACAACATCTCCAATTAGCCCATCAAACCCAGGAATAGCTAAAAATAGCAACACGGCTTCCACTGCCAAGCGAAGTTTAAGTTTGATGAGAAAGAAGAGTTTTTCAAGAATAGCCCATCGTCGAAATGTTTCTTCTTCAGCAGCAATTCAGTCATCACAGAACGTACCTGAATCAGAAAGTGTATTCATGAAACAAAAACAATTCTACGATGACCAAATTTCTCAAGCAAAAGAAACTGCTGTCCACGCTGATAGAAAATCATTAGCATCAATTTATATATTATGTCGTGTTTTGATTGAAATTGTGAAACAAACACCATTATCAGTGATGGGAAGTGATCTCAGTAGTAAATTAGAGGAAATAGTTTACACTCAGTTAAAGACTACCGATCCTATCAGTACAAGTCAGTCATTGGTACGTGCTGCAAATTGGAATTTATTTGCCGAACTATTAGGATTTATGTCGCGTGAAAGATTTGTCAGTGTCAATGACAGATTTATTGCTGATCTAGAGAAGGTACCCCAACAAATTCGACACGAGGATGAGCCGAAGCTCTATTTGTTGATCAATGGGATGAAATATCTCAAACTTACAATCTATCCACTAGAGGAATTTGAAGAAAGTGCTGAATTCATCCAATCATTAGCAAAATTTTTTGATAAAACAACAAATGAAACAGTCTTATATGCGTATTGTGAAGTTTTCAGTCAGTTATTTTTGCCATTGGCTAACGTCATGACCGCAGAAGCTAATTATCCATCATGGGTAGAAGGTGTTGAAAAAGTATACTACAAGGCATTTAAATTGTGGAGACAATCTTTAGGCTCAACCAGCAGTCCAACCTCGTTGGCGTTGCCAACCCTGAATACATCTGGGGTATCATCAAATAATGGCTGGTCTCATTCATTGATTTTAATGGCATCTGCTTTGTCTGTGTCAAGAAAGGAATTATTTTCAGAAGTTTGGGTCAATGTGATCAATGAAAATAGCTTCAAATTGAAACCCAAAGTTGAAGCTGAAGATAAAACGACCTATATCATGAGTATTACAAGACTAATTTGGGTATATCTCAATCGATTACCAGATACTTTGAATAACACAATTAAACGATTAGACGCAATTTTTGAATTGTTATTTTTCCATAATAACGCTACCAGTAAGAAAAATCAGTGGATATCACCAGACTTGTTTTTAATTGGATCTTTAATTGAATTAATCAGAATAGTGGGTTACAATCACTTAAACTATGTGTTGGAGCAAGTCTTGATTAGACTTTTGAATATGAGTTTCAATGGCACATCATTGGAAAATGCATTCCCTGAAAAACTCATAATTGTTATCAAAAGTTATCTTGCTATTTTGAAAGACTATGAAATTGGTGACAAACCTAGTTTTCCAGCAGATTTTCCCAACGAACAAAAGAAAAAAGTTAATGAGTTTTTATTCATTTCGAAGAACAGTACCAACCTGGCTGCTCATGAGGAAATATGCCGTACTTTAGTATTGTTGTTAAAGATTTTAGATAGTCAATATGGGTCAGGATTTAATAACGAAAGCAATTCTTTATTTTCATTAGGTTCAAGTAAATCTCAATCTTCATTTGGGTTTCATTTCAACTACGATCCTACACCCCAAACTACTAAAGAAGTTCACATACAATTGTTTGCCACTGTTATTGAAGCCATTCCATGGGGAATTGTAGGAGCATCTGGCGATAACAATCAGAATTTGATTCCTTTTAAACAAGTTGTTGATATATTGATTAGAGGGGCAATCCATCCAGATTCACGTATCTCAATGGCCTCCATCAAATCATTGAAGTATTTGGCTTCTAAAAAGAACCCCACTTCTTTGATGACTATTTATGCCAAGCTTGCGTTCCATTTTTCTGACAAAACTGGCCCAACTTATGATACACAATATTTATACTCAGACCAATTCACCAAATTATTAAAGTTGTACACCGAATTATTAGATTGCTGGTTGATTCTGTTCCAAGATTTACTTGAAAAGAAAAAAGCAGACCAGTCCATAGGTGTGTTAGCTGGAAATGACAAACTGAATAACAGAGATGCTTTAAACAACTTGTATAAGATCAATCGAAAAAATGCCGATTTATCAGATTCTCACCCCACAAGATTAAACCCTAGCGATGAATTTGAATGGAAAACAATAATCACTGCCATCGAAGATATCGAAGGAAACGGGTTGTTTTTCCTTTGCTCTCAAAATCCAAAAACGAGATATTATGGGATTAAAGTTCTTAAGTTGGTTGAACAGTTTGATCAAGCAGTTTATAATGTAACTGATTCAGCTACTGATACTAGTTCGGGAACGAAGCAACATTCTAGAAGCTCGTCAAAATTTGCTGCCGACGTTGGGACAAGACTTATTCATATTTTGGAAGATCTTGATTTTGTTGAATTGATACAACCTTACCGCAAAGAGCTAAGCGTTCCAGAACGTACAAGATTAACAAAACTCAAAAATAAAAAGAACATTTTGATCCGATTAGCAGAGTCAGATTACGGTATAGACTCTGCAATTTGGCTACGCTTATATCCAAAAGTGCTAGAGATATTTTTTGACAGATGTCCTATGCCAGTAGCAATGTGTCGTAATCTTGTTTGTGTTTGTTTGGTTCAAATGCATGAGTTTGTATTGGAGTTTTCTGATAGCTATAAATCATACACATCGTCTTTATTTTCCAAGTCAGCCACAAACGTGCCCCCCGAGGTATTGGTCAATCAATGGAAATTATATCTCATATTTGCTTGCTCCACATTGACTGCCACTAACGATCAGAAGATATCATTTCCCAATCAGCCGACCCACGGGCGTAAAAAGTCTTTGCAGATGTTTATTCAACATCAAAAAATTACCAGTGCAAAATCGGTATTTAAAATGGTATTACCCTTATTAAAGCTGTCACAACCAATGGTAAAAGAATCTGTCATAGTGGGGTTGAGTCACATAAATATCAATATTTTGAAAAGCTTTTTGGAGAATATCCCATTGGCAGTAGAGGAATGGAACACCAATATCAAAACCCGCAATCCTCAAGATGATGCGTTCAGAATTGAAGTGGTTCATATATTAACCAATTTGACGGAGAAGTTTGGTCTGCACGAATTGATATATACTGATGATTCGATTGTGGCCAACTTAGTAGCCATTGTTAAAAATGTGAAGAATTTTTTGTCTGAACCAGCAATACAGACTAATTTTGAGTGCCAAAGATTGCGTCGTTACTTTTGTGGATTCTTAGAAAATGTCTATACTGGACTTGAAGCAAAATCAGACTTGGAAAAATGGCTACCATTTGAAGCGAGAGTAGCTTGTTTTAATTATCTCAAGGAATGGTGTGGATATGGTGATAGCAGTGCTGTTACTGAGGAACGATATAACGCTATAATCAGTAGAATTAAAACCGAAAAGGCTGGGCCATCGGCACTTGCCATACTTGAAATTGAACGGAAAAAATTACAATTAGCATCATTAAAATGTATGGCAATTTTATGTTCGGGTCAAATCAAAAAGAAAATAGAAATACCAGGAAACTTGGCAGTTGTCTCATTTGACATTCCAGGTTTGATGAATTGGATTCAAGCGTTATTAGAATCGAACATTGAAAAAATAAAGGAAATTGGTCATTGCGCTTCAAGGAATGTTATTGAAAAAAACTTTGAATTTCAAGACATTATTAGCGCTGTTGTTCAAAGATGCTATGTTAGTCAAACTTCTTTGGAAAGTTACTTTTGCTTATTTGTTGAGATATTTATGGAGAAAAACACTTTTGAAATGGTTCCAGATGAACTTCTCTGTTTGGCTTCAGTATTGACAGCAAATGAGAGTTTCCAAGTGAGAAAATCCGCAATTGCTTTACTCAAGTATTTCGAAAAGAAGAGTCTTGGGTCTGAATCATTAGAACGATACACTGAAGCCATTTGCAGTAAGAGTTCAGTTGTCTACAAAAAAGTTTTATTTGATCTTTCGAACGATGTCCAAAATATAAAACCAGAAAGTTTGTACAATAGAATCAGTTACTTGACGCAGAATATTAATTTCATATTTCCTGCTGCAAGAGAAGCTATTTTGTCATTATTAGTGCCCATGGTTTCAAAGGTTACATTAAACTACGAGACCCCTTTACCTGAAAAGGACAGTACCACAGACATCCATGAAAAAGCATTTGATAGCTCGTCATTAATGGTGTTGAGCAATCTTTTTGAAATTACGGTAAATTTTGGATCTAGTATGTCCAATCAGGTAGAAGTATTGTGGATATCCTTGAGCAACAATGTTCAAAATATTGACAAAATTGTGGAATTCTTATTACAAAGTAGTCTTGAACTGAAAAATCCATCATTTGTTGAGCAGTCAAGACAAATCATTGATTATTTGGCGTTTGCAAGATCTGACCCAGCCTATATTATTGATAAATTAATTAACAATTTGCAACCTAGAATGATGGTTCCACCTCAACTAGGCAATAAATCAACAGCTCCTATCAGTAAAGATTATCCCTATGTATGCGATATCAAAAGAATTATTCAAACAAATGAAAAGGATGTCATATTTTCATTAGGCCAATTAAGCATGGTATTTTTGGTTGATATAGTAACACTCAAAAATGATTTAATGATAGAGAAACTCCCTTTGTTATTGCATGTGTCACTTTCCTTGATGGATCACTATTTGCCAATTGTTCAAGAACAAGCAGGAACTTTTTTAGTCCATTTAATTCATGCATTAGTTCGTGATGACCCAAAGGCACAAGAGACAATTCTGTCACTTCGAGAAAACGATCATATCAAACATTTATGGGTATATGACGATTTAAACAACGACAAAAAGGGTGCTAGAACACCAAAAAATATGGATTTGTTGATAAGAAGTGCTATAAAAATGTTTGCTGCCGTTGCTCCAAATATACAAGATGATTGGAGTAGAGTGTCATTGCATTGGGCTACTACTTGTGCTGTTAGACATATTGCTTGTAGATCATTTCAAGTATTCCGATCATTATTGTCGTTTTTGGACCAGTCAATGTTGAAAGATATGTTGCATCGTTTGTCCAACACCATATCCGATGAAACTGTTGATATTCAAGGATTTGCAATGCAAATATTGATGACTTTAAATGCTATAACAGCTGAACTTGACTCAGAAAAGTTGATTGATTTTCCTCAGTTGTTTTGGTCTAGTGTTGCATGTCTCAGTACCATCCACGAACAAGAATTCATTGAAGTTTTGTCGACTTTGAACAAATTCATTTCCAAGATCGATTTGGATGCAGCCGATACCGTTGCTTGTTTGACAAAAACATTTCCACAAAAGTGGGAAGGTAAATTTGAGGGTTTGCAACAGGTTATTTTGGTGGGGTTGCGTTCATCAACCTCTTGGGAACCAACCTTGAAATTCCTTGATAAATTGATTGTTCATAAGGACAGTTTGATTATTGGAATGGGTGACTCCAGAGTATTGACTGCATTATTGGCAAATATGCCTCGGTTTTTACATCATTTGAGTGAAGAGAATGTGACACCAGAAATTGAAAACACGGCTATGGCTTTAAGCCAGTTGGCAGAGGATAGTGGTAAATCGTCACTAGCAAAACTTTTGGTTTCATTTGCTAAAAGACGGTTTAGATCCAAGTCTGATTTTCTTGATCAATCTATTTTGTGTATTAAGAATGCATTTTTCCCAGAGTATCAGGCACAAACATTGGTATTGCTTTTAGGGTTGTTGTTCAATAAAATGCCTTGGGTGAAAACAGAAACATTAGGCCTTTTGCAACTGATTTTCCCATTAGTTGATCTTCAAAGAGATGAATTTATTGGTGTTGGAGCTGACTTGATATCCCCATTATTGAGGTTGTTGCTCACAGATTATGCCGAATGGGCGTTGCAAGTGCTAGATGAAGCTGAAATCATTCCTGGATCCCAATCAGATAAGGATATTTTGAGAATGAGTTTAGGAAGCACTTCCATGAAGAAGGAATATGAGAATACCGCTACTTTATTTGGGATACCAGATGAGAGTGGTTGGTCAATTCCAATGCCGGCAATAACTGCAGCAACGACAAGAAATAACGTACACGCTGTTTTCTCAACGTGTACGCTCGATAATATTGTTGATGAAAATGTGGAACAAGAAGAAGATGGGATTGATATTCAATTTCATCTGGAAGATTATTATGGACCAGCAAGTGATCAAACTCAATTTGTTGATAGTGTATCTGTTAGTGTCGACGAACGAGAAGCGCTGTTAAGTAATGTTTGGGCTGCCTTGGACGATTTTGACTCGTTTTTCACCAAAGAATCCGAGCAAGCTGGAAGTATACCAGTAGTAGCTAATAGAGCCATGAGAAGAAGCCACGCGCATCCTCGACACCATGTGCATAGTGCTTCAGTTGACACCAAATACAGTAATTCAAGTGACACTTTGATGCCTATGGAATCAGCACCAAACGTTTATGACAAGAAGGCTTCGGTTATTTTGAATAGAAGTTTGGCCAGAACAACATCAAACACATCATTTAGAGCAAATTTGGCTGATTCCATTGGCAGCACACAAATAGCCACCAACTCAAACCACTCCAACAAACGGTCATACATACCATTCAGAAGTAGTAGGCATGGTAATAAGGCTAGAGCAGAAGTATTCTCCACCCCAAAAATACCTTTATCAGCAGGATTTGATGCCAATGATCTTGATCAAACACCCTCTTCAATTCAGTCTACGGCAATTTCTTCACCAACAATAAGTGTTGCGCGCAATGATGGAGACCATGAACTTGCTTCCAATGCAAATGAAAATGTTACCAGATTTGAAGGTATATTGGGTACAAAGAAAAAATCCAAAAAGGGTATTAGACAAAACTCTCCGAACGAGTCAACTACAAATATATCACCGGACTTAACAGCAAATAACAGTTTTAGAAACTCTCATGTTTCTTCAATTGCCTCTCCCAAGGGAGCTGCAGCTGTTATTAGTTCTCCAATACAGGTTGTGGGATCAAATACCGCTGTTACTCCAAATTCTGGCAAAGAAAAGAAAAGAATATCTCAAAAGTTTCGCTAAAAGATATTGTATAGAGATCGCATCTGTATGAATAAACAAATGTATTTATATATGCTATTTTTAAAGTCTTACTTGGCTAATCCATTCTTTTTTACAACAGCCTTTCCACACGTGAGCTTACATAAGCAATGGGCTTGTTCTCTTCAGACAATAAAAGCAACGCTAAGACAGAAAAAAAAAAATTTTTTTTTGCGTTTAAATTCTACTTATATTTTTGCAGAACATCATTTGAAGAGATTATTGATTAAAGTATAGAAGAACGACAACAATGCCACCAAAAAAGAAAGTTAACCAACCAGCAGATAAAGCCAAAGCCAAGGCTAAGGCCAAATCTGCTGAGGACAAATCTTTTGGTTTGAAGAATAAGAACAAGTCGAAAAAAGTCCAACAACAAATCAACCAAATGAAAGCCGGTATCGATGGAGGATTGGCTAAGAAGAAAGAGGCCGAAGCCAAGAGGAAAGCCGAAGAGAAGAAGGCACAAGAAGAAGCAAAAAAGGAAGCAGCAGCTTTGTTTGGTATTCAACAACAAAAAGTCCCCTTTGGTGTTGATCCTAAATCGATATTGTGTGAATTTTTCAAACAAGGATTATGTACAAAAGGCAATAAATGTAAATTCAGTCATGATCCAAATGTTGGACGTAAAGTTGTCAAGAAAGATTTATACACTGATAGTAGACAAGAAGAAAAGGAAAATGATACCATGGATAATTGGGATGAAGAAAAATTAAGAAAAGTCATTTTATCCAAACATGGGAATCCAAAGACTACTACAGAGAAAGTTTGTAAATTTTTCATTGAAGCAGTTGAAAATGGTAAATATGGTTGGTTTTGGGTTTGTCCTAATGGTGGTAATGAATGTAAATATAAACATTCTTTGCCTCCTGGATTCGTCTTGAAAACTAAAGAACAGAAGAAATTGGAAAGACTAGCGGCAGAAAATGAACCTAAAATCACTTTGGAAGAATTCCTTGAATTGGAAAGAAGTAAATTGGATAAAAGTAAATTCACACCAATCACAGCTGAATCTTTTGCCAAATGGAAACAAGAACAAACTTCCAAAAAGGAGTCTCAAAAAAAAGAGGATGAAAAAAGAGGTAGAAGAGTACTTACAGGTAGAGAAGTTATTTTGGAGAAGTTCTCTGATAAATACTATACTGAAGAAGATAACGGGGAAACTTGGGATTTATCACAATTCAAGTCCAACTTACCTGACGATTCAGATCCAAATATCAAAGATTACGGTGATGGATCCAAGGCTCAAGAATATTATCAACAAGAGGATAATCAAAGTGAAAGTCTAGAAAATAAAGACGCAATTACAGCATAATCATTTATATATATTTGTATAGTTATGATAAAGTTATCATAGACACATTATTTGATATACAACTAATGTATTAGACTACCCTTTGTTTTATCTGAATCTCTCAAACCGCATAAATAGGCGCATTTACTACTTTTTCAATTCATCTAATTCGATACAAGAACTCTTGAAGAAAGCATCGTCGTCATCTTTAAAAATGTTGAGTTTCGTGTCAACACTTTCCAATTGATGAATCGAGGATATGATTCGTTTAATCCAATTAGCACCTTTTTGATCGTATTCTTCAAGTTCAATAAATCCGGGCGAATTGCAAATACTGTCTAATTCACTATCATGTGAAGTGCTTGAGTTAATACTAGGGGAAGTTTGTCGTCTAGGGGGTAACGGTGGTAGTTCTTCGTCGATAGAGTTACCATCCGAAGCAACGTTGGAAGAAGATGGGGGTGAAGTTGGCAAAAGTGATTGAGTAGTTGAATGGGGTGATAACATGACACTATCAGTGTATGAATGAGTTAGGGTATTGCCTCTATTTCGTGATGGAGGAGGTGGCGGTGGAGGAGGTGGCTTTCTAGTCATATTTTGCCCTTTTAATTTCGTTGGCTTTTTCGGAACCATAGGCGGGAGTTTCTTTGGTGTCTGTTGAACAGATGCATCGGATAAATCTATCAAATCCTCTATTTGATCATCTGCAGATGGAGATAAACTTTTCTTGTTGGCACTGGGTTTCAAGGTGTCTGTTGTCTTTGGTATCTCCTTTCGTTTGAGAGTGATTAACCGTATTACTTCATTGTAAATTTTCTGATCATTATCATCGGAAAAGGAGTCTTCCACATATCGGATGTTGATGGATAAGATTCTATTCGGGAAACTTCTAGCCAAATCGACATATGCCTCCAAATCATGCTCACCAGAATCTCCAATACACACAAATTTTTTATCAGGGAAATCCTGCAAAATCTTGTGCAAGGCTCTTCTTTTTCTTGACGATGAAGGTTCCAATAATGATGCTATTATGTTCCCGCTATATCTTTTCAAATGCACAGACCCAGGAGGCAATCCAGTGTGTTGAAAATATTCGTTTATAGTATTATAAAGTTGCCATGGAGAATTGGAAACATAAAAGAAACTGACATTTTCTCGTTTGTAGATATTTTGGTACCATTTAATTACTGCTGGTATACTCCACAGACTGACCTCATTAGTCAATAAGTTTCTCAATAAAACCATCTTCTCTCCAATGACCCCAGTTAATTTAACTGTATCATCGATATCACTAATTATCCCAATTCCAGAATTGGAATAAACATTGATATCTTGGAAAGCAAATACCGTGTCAACTAATTTCGATGATGCTTGGATAACTGACGGCTTATACGGCACTTCAATGGTAGTTTCAAAATGGCCATACCCATCAGTTGAAATATATAGCTGCTTCAAATTGTCAACCTTGCTTTCTGATCCAATGGTTATCGATAACTCTGTATTTGGTATTGACCTTGCGAAAAAGCTCGATAATCTTTCTTTGATAACGTCATCAGGATTGAGTGATGCATTAGAACTTCTTGAACTATGAGAAGAGTCCACTGATATAATAGATTCTGTATCTGAACTTGCCGAATCTGGATTGAATACTTCTTGTTTCATAGTACTGTCATTTTCTATGCTATTCAAAGCTGCTCTAGACGTTTCTCTTTGTTTCATGATTTGTTTGACAACTGACAATACCACTCGATTCTTTCTATTCATGACCCCGGGAGTGAAAACCCAGCCTTGAACATCAACAAAATATTTCCCATCCTGGTGTCTAGTATACGAGGGGAATAGTTGAATTGTGGAATCCTTGGGCAATAATATTCGTCCATTCTCATCATACACATCGGTATTGGTGAAAGCCCGGGAAGCTCCAGAAGCAAATGAGCTCACTGAACCTGTGATCTTCGGAATATAATTATCTCTTGTATTTCTGGCAAGGCCCATAAGTCGTTGACGTCTCGACAACGGGACAGTACTTTCATTTCGTGCAGTCATTCCTGAATTATAAAAATTAATACCCTTTTTACGTTTAATTTTAAATAATCCTGCCCTCGACAGAGGGATGTTTTTACCAAGAGCTTTATAGTCCTTATATATATCAATTAATAATCTTAGTTTGGATCTCTTATGTGGGGGTTTTACTCGTTTCCGTTTAAAAATAAACGATCTACTATTAAGAAGCCCTGAAGCAAATTTAAAAAACGATTTCTTGACACCACTACTCACTTTGCAAAGATGAATTTTTAATTTCTAGTTGAATATATGGAGGAGGGTAAAGGGTTGAAGTTATAAAACACCTTGAATAAATGGTACTGTCGGGTCGTAAAGCTGAAAAAAAAAAGTTAGTTAGTACACAATCCAATTGATAGAGCTTGATATTTCTTTCTTTATCCTTTTTGGCTAGCAACCAAGCAGTATGGACAATTTCACAATATAATTTGGAACAATAAGACTAATGCCCAGGGTTTTTATTAATTATGTTGGTGGAAGTGCTATTCTGTTGCTAATAAATTATACGTCGCTAATTCTTGATTTAAATCTGCAGAAGAAAAAAATAGAATAGACTACGTACAACCAAGTATCCTATTACTATTATGTCGTGCGACATAGTTTCAATTCGCCTGTGTTGGACTAATTATAGTATAGTCGAATAAGATCAAAATTTCTGGTTCCATATCAACAATCCTCGTCCGCCCTTAATCCTCCCCCTATTTTTTTCTTATTTGGCAACAACCAAGTTCCACCTAATCACTTTACTTTTTGACAACGTACACAATGTCAATTGAAACCATATCAATAGGGAACGAACTTAAAGATTCTTATAAACTGACATCAAAATGGGTGAATAACGGTATAAATTGGTTACAAGATATATCTGATTTTTATCAAGAACGATCCAATTTGGAAAAGGAATACCTGACGAAATTAAAGGAATTGACGAAAAAATACTTTGATAAAAAAAGTAAACTATCTGCTAGTTTATCAGTAGGGGATGAACCAGCCATAACTCCAGGTTCTTTAGAAAATGCTTCTTTAGTACTTTGGACTGATTTATTGACACAAACAGAAGCTATTGCTGACGAAAAATCTAATTTATCTCGAGAATTTCAGTCGAAAATTGCTGATAATTTAATTACATTGAAGAATAAATGTGAAAGAGTAGCCAATTTAGCCAATTCTATTAATGATTACTTAGTGGAAGAAAAGAATAAATTTGAAGATGAAGTGAATAAAGCTAAAAAGCATTATGATTCATTATGTCAAACTACAGAAACTGCTAGAGACAAAAATGAAAAGGCACCTAATGATAAGCATCAAAAGAAATTGGATGAAAAACAAGTTATTATGAATAATGGGAAAAATGAATATTTGATAAAGATTAATGTTGCCAATAGATTAAAAGATAAGTATTATTATCAAGATGTTCCGGAAATCTTAGATTATTTACAAGAATTGAATGAAGATAGAGTGGAATTAATGAATAAATTATTGAAAAATGCATCAATTATTGAACGTAATTCTGCCGATAAAGTCAAAGAGAAGTTACATGCCATTGATCAAACTATTGAACAAAATAATCCAAAATTAGATATCACAATGTTCATTAAACATAATGCTGTAGATTGGAAAGAACCACAAGATTTTTATTTTATCCCCTGTAGTTTTTGGCATGATGATGAAAGTTTAATTATAAAGGAACCTGAATTGACGGAATTGAAGAAAAAATTGAGTATTGCCTCAAATGAATATTATAAATTTGAACAAAGTTGTATTGACGTCAAACAGAAGTTAGAAGAGAGTACTAATAAAAGAAAACGTGATAATGAAAACATTACTTTGAAATTTGATAATGGATTACAAGGTTCATTATCAATTTTACACAAATTCATGAAAGAAGATACTAATAGGGTTAAGAATGAAGTGGAAATTGAAGTAATTCAAAATTTTGCTGGAGATAAAGATTTGACATATGTTGCTCCGGTAAAGGAAAAGAAATCAAGATTTGGATTTTTAACTGGAAATCATAAAAAATCACAATCAGGAGGTGGCGGTGGTGGTGGTGCTACACAACTGGATGCATCGTCTGAAGTTCATTCATTGAACCCTGTGAAAACAAGTACTTCTTTGCATAGTGGAATTTTTGATTTGCGTCGTAATAAGAGTATTGCTTCTACGGTTTCAGGTGGTGTTGGCAATGGTGCAGCATCAATTCAAGCAAGAGCACTTTATGACTATACTGCCGCAGGATCAGACGAAACAACAATTGTGGCAGGTGATCAATTATCTGTCATTGAAGAAGATGATGGTTCAGGATGGACTATGGTGAACGGTCCACAAGGTCAAGGGTTAGTACCCACATCATATATCGAAATCACAAGTCGAGGACCACCGCCACTGTCCCAACAACCTCAACAGAAGAAAAAGGGACCAAGTGTAGCACCACGTTGTGGAGCTAAAAAAGTTCAATATCTTGAAGCATTGTATGATTATACTGCTGATGGGGATGATGAAATATCTATCACAGCCGGTGATCGTATAGTATTAGTTCAAGATGATACTGATGGTAGTGGATGGACAGAAGGAGAACTTAATGGACAAACAGGTATGTTCCCAACTAGTTATGTTAAAAAGATATAGAAGACATACATAAATATTAAATATATTCTTTGCTTTGTTTATCGAGAATTTCAAATGTTTATAATGTAAAAACTAGTTATCTATTTTTTTTAATATTCGTTATATTATTATGAGACAATATTGCCTACTAAATACTAATTTACATATTATAATATATATAATAACAGTTCACAACAACTTTCCTTCTCCCTCAAAAAAGAGACATGCTATATATCAGTGATCAAATTCTCTTCTGACGGATGATGAAATGGAAAGGTTATTTTTGGGGGGATGTTAATCTAATGAGATTCACCTGGGATTTCAAAAACAACTTGTTTACCAGTCAATTTTGAGTACAATTGTTGGAAAGAATCCAATTTGTAATCAACAGCAGTTGAATCTTTAGAATCCAACAAGACTTTTTGGATTTTGTTACCACCAACCAAGTATCTAACTCTTTTACCAATGATTTCAGTTGGGAAAACTAAATCTTCCAAAATTTTATCATGAACAGCAGTCAAAGTTCTTGATCTTGGTCTTTTTTGTTGTTTTCTAGCTTTTCTAGCTGGTTTTGGTAAGATTCTTCTTTCAGCTAAAAAGACAACATGTCTATCTGGGAATTTTTTTTCTAATTCTCTAGTTAATCTAGTTTGAACTTTTCTGTAAGCTTGTAAACTTGGTGGTGGAACGAAAACAGCTAAAGCTTTTTTACCTCCATTAACATCAATTTCTTTGATAGATTTGAATTGTAATGGTCTCAATTCAGCTTTTAAATCAGCTTGAGATTCCAAATCAACGAAAGCTTGAGCAACTTTTAATTCTAATTCAGTTGGGTTTTCTGATAAGATCTTAGAGGACATGATTAATGATGAAGCTTGATCCTTGGCTATTTGCTGTTGGTTGACTATTCCAAAAGAAAAGAACTCCCCTGTAAAGTATACTATTGTGAACGAGTAACTCTCACTACAAAAAAACGAGAGCTTTTTGCAGGTTAGAGAAATGTAAACTGTAAAAATGATTTTTTTTCAACACCTGCGAAAAAAAAAAAGTTTACCAACAGCCAAAAAAAAAGAGAAAAATAAAAAAGACTGCATATAAAGGGCTAAAACACGAGTATTAGGGCTATTGCCCTAATCCAAAAGAAGTGGGCAAAAATAAGGTAATTGGGCTGAAAGAATTCCGATGCATGCCGATTGGGGGGTTTTTGTTTATTCGTTTTTATTTTTCCTGTTCCTAGAATTCCGGGTCCCTTCCTCCCCACCCACCCACACACGATCATCTCATATTAGTCACAAATTACTATTATCATTATTATGCACATTTCTGGAGTAACACAGCAAAAATAAAAACAAAAGGAACCCGAAATATCAGAACCCCTTAAACAATCAATTATCCTCCCACAAGTTCATATAAATTGTTATATATTTGACAGAGTGCATATACATTGACTACTGTGTATGTTCATAAGAAGTTTATATCATCGAATTAGCAACACTAAAACAATTACAAATCTCATTATACGAAACATGTCTTCTACAAGTAAAGTTGAATCCGCCAAAAAATTAGCTGCTTATAAAGCAGTTGATGAAAATTTTCCTAAAGATGCTAAAGTCATTGGTATTGGATCTGGATCCACTGTTATTTATGCTGCCGAAAGAATTGGTCAATTGGACAATAAGGATTCATTTATTTGTATCCCCACAGGGTTTCAATCAAAACAATTAATCATTGATAATGGATTAAGATTAGGTACTATTGAACAATACCCAGATATTGATATTGCCTTTGATGGAGCTGATGAAGTTGATCCACAATTAAATTTGATTAAAGGTGGTGGTGCTTGTTTATTTCAAGAAAAATTAGTAGCGGCATCTGCTAAAAAATTTGTTGTTGTTGCTGATTATAGAAAGAAATCTGATAAATTGGGACAACTGTGGAGACAAGGTGTACCTATTGAAATTGTTCCTAATTCATATAGTAAAATCATTCAGGAATTATCTAAAAAATTAGGAGCTAAAAATGTGGATTTAAGACAAGGTGGTAAAGCTAAAGCTGGTCCTATAATTACTGATAATAATAATTTCTTATTGGATGCTGATTTTGGTGAAATAGAAATTGACAATGTTGGTAAATTACATGAACAAATTAAATTATTAGTTGGTGTCGTTGAAACCGGATTATTTACTAATATGGCTAATAAAGCATATTTTGGTGAAGAAGATGGATCTGTTAGTGTATGGAGTAAATAGAAGAGATGGCCAATTGGGCATGCAGTTATAAATTAAATACATGATATTTATTATTATTATTATTATTACTAATAGTATTAAAAAAAATACACACATTGGTATGTTTAAATCAAGAACTGAAATTTGAGTTTGTATCAAGAAAAAGAGAGGGAGATTATACGTGTGTATCTCTTTCCCTCGCCCTCTCTCTTAGTTTAGATTATTTATATGTATGTTTAAGGTAAGATTTACTTGGAATGCGATGAAATCCAATTCAAGGTTTCAACTAACCCAGTACCATCAATTGCAATTGTTGGAATCACTGACCAAGTGTGTTCACCAGTTAATTTGTTCAATTGGAATCTTTCAATCAAATCTTTAGGTTTAACAGCACCATCAACATCTTGTTTATTGGCTAAAACCACTAATAAACAATTTGTTAATTCTTTATCAGTGACAATTCTAAATAATTCTTGTTTTGATTCTTCTAATCTGTCAACATCCAGGGAATCAACCACATAAATTAATGCATTGGTCCCAGTGAAATAATGTCTCCATAATGGTCTAATTCTTTCTTGACCACCACAATCCCATACTGCAAAGGAAACATTCTTGTGTTTCACAGTCTCAACATTGAACCCGACCGTGGGGACAGTTTTCGAAGTTTTACCTAATTTCAATTTATACAATATCGTTGTTTTACCGGCATTATCTAAACCAAGCATTAATATTCTCATTTCACGGTTTTTGAATAATTTTGACTATAAAAAAAAATTTGACACGTAAATGTCTGTTGTTAGTACACTAAGGTCTAGTTAAAAAAAAATATAGTTTGTTAAAGAAAAAACAATCATAATGAATATGAATGACATACCACTAAACCACCCATTTCGAACGACAGTTGATGTGTTTATCTATATTGAACGAATGAAGGACAGGAAGGAAATTCACAAATAAATGAATGGAAAAGTTGAATGAGTTGTCTAAATTCTCGTCTAAAAATTGAGGATAAAGATAATCAAATTAAAAAAAAGAATGCACCCAATGAAGTTATCTTATTAAAGTTGACGTGATTTTTAAAAAAAAAGAAGAAGAAGTAAATCCCACACTTAGATATTAATGAATGTGAAGAAGTTGGATTGGTTTGAATGAATAAATACTAAAGAAAGAAAGAAAGAATAAAAAAGAAAAAAAAAGAAAGTAAATAGGACAATTGTTTATAATTATTATTGTGTGTGTGTGTGTGTGTGGGTTCTAATCTCGTGTGTTGTTGTTGTTGTTACGTGTATTACGTGTAATGTATTAAATTTTCATTTTTTGGTACTCAATTAAAAGTACTCACTTTATTTTATTTTATGTCTCTCTCTCTCTTTCTCACAAGTTGGTTTGGCTTAGTTTGGTTAGTTGTTGAAAAATTAC
>OKKB01000127.1_pt1 | contig 46935 bp, 18 predicted proteins | sample 1613931 | NCBI WGS metagenome assembly OKKB01 (sample SAMN04436893, study PRJEB24849) | human gut metagenome | biome: human gut; feature: NICU; material: stool | host: Homo sapiens | place: USA: Saint Louis, MO | collected 2012-02-08
AAATAATTTATAAATAAATGAAACAGAATTTTAAAAACATTTATTCCATGAGCTCCAATAAGAAATATAATTCCAAATATTAAATCAAAATAAGTTCGTTTAAAATTATTATTGTACCTGCCATTCGGTATGATTATAAATGTATTAATCAATTTCCTCAATGTAACATGAATAAATATTAATCAACATAATAATGGGAAATTGTTTCTGAAAAATCGATATTGTTGATCAGAATTATCAACTTTACGTCCCAAAATCCATCCATCACTTAATAAATGTTGAAATCGTGGATAATTTGGATTAGTTTCATTAGATGATTCCATAGCAGCTTTAATCATCAATGGTACCACAATAATAAGAATGGTTAAATATATTTTAAATTCTAAAGTTGACCATCTTGAAGTAGGATTAGCTTTTTTGATAATTGATTGTCGTTTAATTGGATTAGTGGTTGGGTTTAATCGAGTATCTAATGTTTCTAAAGAAAACAATTTCCCTAATTGAGATAGATAATTCATTATCTAGTAGAAGGGAATTCTGAAATTTTATTCTATACTGTTTGGTGTATAGTTAGTCAGTTGATTGGTGATTGAAGTAAATAAGCTGCTTGTTGATTTGATTGTTTTTCAAAGGTGGGGAGTAAAAGAATGAAAATTGAGTGAGAAGAAGTTTTTTTTTTTTTCATTACTATCAACAAAGTGTTCATAGTTGCTTCAAACCGTACCAAATGTTAATTCAGAAGTCACAGGATTTACAATAGCAATATATATCTTTAACAATAGATGGTATGTCTCAGCACATAAAGTACAAAAGATACAATACAAAATATTCTAAACATAAAAAAAGAAAGTTTATTAAAACAGAATAAAACTATGTAGTATTTAATATGGATGTTTTTTTCTTACTTTCAATCCAATATCTTGAATAATATTTCTCAAATCAAATGCCTCTAATACAGAATAATTCAAAGCAAGCATTTCACATGTTGCTGAGCTATGTATTATAATCTTTTGACGTTTCGTTGCCCAGTTTACCAAAATTCCCATTAACATAGATAGCTCATACCTGTGATAGGCCCGCTTATCTAATTCTTGGTACAAACAAAGTATCTGAAAATCCCTCAATTTTAAAACCATCTTCTATTACTTATTGGAATATATTTACAAGTTATAGTAAGATCATCCATATCCATATCGCATTCTAAATTACCATACTTTTCTTCATTCTCAGTTTTATAATTTTCTAACCAAAGAGCAGATCCTCCTAAATTCATTTCATTTTTAAACCAATCTTCAGTATCTTTGATAGCCGATTCATCCATCCATGCAACCCAATATTCATTATTGTCACCAAAAACAGCATGAGAACACTTTGATGTAGAATTAAAATGAGTTTCACTAAACTTAATATCGTTTAATTCAGCTATTGATAAGAAACCAGGAGTAGTAGTTATAGATCCACCAGGAACAGGTGAAGATGGCCCATCAAAGGGACAATTATAAGATTTACACTTTTTATCTTTTAATTTAAAAGATCTACCATAATTTGCTAAACCACCATATACTTTAGTAGTGCCAATACCAGATTTCTGTATCATTTTGATAGATTCCTCCGTTATCAGTCTATCATTATGACATCCTAAACCCATATTTGGTTTTCCATAATCCCATTGTCCAACATAATCATAATTCATTAAAACAAAATAATCCATATTCTTTTCTAAATCACTTAATGGATATCCTTTTAAATACCAATAAGATGCTGGTAATGCTATAGATTTTAACTTTTTGGGTGCTTTTTTAGCTAACAATTTAAATAATTCATTATAATTTTCACCATCATCGTTAGACCCAGCAGGTATACCAGGTATATCTATTTGTCCAGGATATTCCCAATCAAAATGAAAACCATCTAAATCGTAATCATCCATAAATTCAACCAAGTTAGTGGCAAATTGTTCTCTACCACTTGAAATTGCGGTTCTAAATAAATTATAAGTAGATGATGAAGTAGAAAAATCCCATCCACCAAATGCAATTATTTTCTTTGCATTAATATTTAAAAACTTTCTAAAATTAGAACCAACCGAAATAGTCATATCTTCATTTATAGTTGCAAATGAATAATGAACTAAATCATATGAAGCAATTTTTTCAATAGGATAATACAATCCATTATCATTATCTAACCAATATGCAACTCTTTTGAAATTTGATGGTTTTCTAGAAGGTATATTACCATAACCACAATTAGAAAAACATCCAGTGCTTTTCTCACAAAAATCAGAAGTAAGTCCACAGTAGCCCCATTTACTACAACAAGCTTTATTTGGACATTCAGGAGGAATTTTCCAATCACCAGGTGCATAAGGACCACATTCAGGTTTTAGAGGAGTACCTTCTGATAAACATAACCCTTGACCTATAGCAAGTTTATCACAACCCTCCCAATTATAAGAATGACCATTATTATTAAAATCAACCAAATCAGCAACACTTATACCATGTGAAGTAGCGATCGAATCACAATCATCTCCAGATTTAACAATATAAAAGGCACAACTCCCATCAGAATTTTTCAATGGTTTAGTAGCAAATGTATTAATTACTGGAGTATCGTTCCAAGAATCAATAACGTTGCTTAAAAAATGTGTAAATGGCGAAAAGCCATGATATGATGAACATTAATTCTTGTCCTATCAGCTGCAAATACTTTAACGTAGGCTGTTCCCAAACTTACCTCTTGAACCTTCCAAAATATCTAAAAAATTAAAGAAGTATCATAAAGAAGAAAACATTTTCATTGTTCGTCAACATCAGAAGATTTCTGGTAAAATTGTCGTGTAGAAATGTTCATTATTTTACTCTCACAGCGAAGAACAATGAGTAAAACTTATTGTGATCTATCTCTCTCAGTCAGTCATCTCCCATACAGATTTTCACTATTAGAAGAAGCCAAACTATTCAATAGAAATCAATTACTAATTCACCAATGACAACTAATAAAGACAATAGTAATAATAATGATAACCCTGATAATAAGGAATTCACAAGAAGACCCAATCCCAAAGGATGGACACCACCAAAGGCCCCTTATAATCCATATGATCCTAATGATACTAGACCACCTGGAGGATATCCATCAGAATTCAAATTACCAGGCCAAGAACCAAGTGGATTTTCATCATTACCTAAAAGTCCTACCCAATATCAAAAAGTCAATGAAACCATGGAAAGATTAAATTATACTGCTAGACCACAATCTGATTTATATCCAGGACAATATAAAGTATTACGTCGAGTCGATACTAATAAACGATTAGATATAGGTAATCGATATTTTGGAACTTTTATAATTGGTAGTGTTATTGTTTATGGAGTTTTTTTCCATCGTTGGAATGATGGTAGAGAAAATGTTTTCAGTGATTTTTATCGAGCTCAATTAAAATTAAAAGAAAAATTAATGGGTGGATTAAATGAACAAGAATATGATGATTTATATCATCCAAGAGATAGTGGGATTGTGGTTAGAAATGTTAGAGATGCTCAATATATTCCTGAAGATATTAGGAAAACTAGTGAAACTAATTATAATTTAAATAGACCTAGTGAAAGACATGTTTTAGAAGCTCAAAGAATTCAACAAGAACAAGAAGAAAAAATGTTGAAAGAATTGGATTATCATAAAAAATTTGCTCAATCAGTATTAAAAGAAGAAGAGATTGATGTTAAGGAATTGCATAATCAACAAGAAGCAACGAATATCACAGCTGATAAACCAAAGAAGAAATGGTTTGGAATTTTTTAAAACCTTCTGAGTATTTAATTTTATAGACATCTGTACATAGAATGTTGTAATGAAATGACATGACAACAAGAGCAGCTAGCCTTGTTCTTTTGAAATGAAGGCTATTAGATTCTTAGCTCTTGAGAAACAAGTGGAGTAACGAGTATGAAAGTGGTGCCAATGAGTTACCAGTATAACTATTAGGTTACCATTGCAGAAGGCTTCACATTGGTTCTAGAAGGGGAAGTTCTTTCAATATTGAAATACTCTCAGTTTTGAAGTAACATAGTAGCAAACTTTTATGGGGATATGATGTACCAAAAAAACAGTAAGATTGAGTTTGGCTGGTCATTTGGTGCTGTTAATTGTGAGTTAAGTTGTATTAGTGTCGGTTGTATCTTTTGAATTTGTTTGTATGTGTTGTATGAGTTGGACGGATAAATGGAAGGTTGTGGTGGTGGTGGTGGTGGAGGGAGGGGGGAGATTATCAATCGAGGAAACTATTAGTCGCGTGCGCGTCTAAACGACGCAGCACAAGCAACGACATAAAAAATAAAGAAAACGATTGTCAATATTTTGGCTGCCACCATTGAGAAATTGTTTGTTTGTTTGTCGTTTGTTGTTTGTTTTTCTTCAACCACAAACAAGATCCTTGAACAACAACAACCCCAAACTCAATTATTATGCCAGTTCATGAAGAAATATCTCTAATATCAACATTATTCAATGTATCCTTATTAATACTGAAAATAGTTTTCCTATATATATCTAGTTTATTAGGAGTTGATTCATTTATAACAACTGGTGATGTTCCAATTTCCAAATCTTCATCAAATCAACCAGACAATAATCATCTTAAAACCAGATTAGTTAATGCCAAAGATATTAATGAAATTGTTGAAACACATGGTTACAAAATTAGAGAACATGTGGTCACTACTAGAGATGGATATTTATTAGTTATTCATAAATTAGAGAAAATTCAAAACAACTCTTACAGTCATCATCATCGTCATATTTCAAGTACTGCTAATCTTTCCAAAATTGCTTATTTTCATCATGGATTAATGACAAATTCAGAATTATTTGTTTTGGGTACTAATAAATATAAAACATTACCTTATTTGTTAGTGGATTTAGGTTATGAAGTTTGGTTAGGGAATAATCGAGGCAATAAATATTCTAGAAAACATTTGAAATTATCTGCTTCAGACCCCAAATTTTGGGATTTTTCATTAGATGAATATTCATATTATGATATCCCTGATAGTTTAACATATATTAAGAATTATTATCACCACATCAATAACAATACAAGCAACAACAACAACAATAACCATACTGGATCACCAACAGTATTATCATCTTCAACTTCAACTTTAACAAATTCAGATTTACAAATAATTTATATTGGATTTTCTCAAGGTTGTTCACAATTTTTTGCTAGTTTAAGTTTATATCCACAATTGAATTCACATATCAAAATGTTTATTGGATTATCACCAGCAATTATCCCCCAAAATTTAAATCATCCAATATTTAAATTACTTGTTAATCAAGCAGCTAACGATAATTCTTTTTTATTTAGTTTATTTGGCAGAAGAGCGATTATGCCATCAGTATCATTTTGGTATACTATTTTTGGTCCTTCATTATATGAAAAAGTTGTTGATAAATCTTTACAATTATTATTTGGTTGGACAGGAGCTAATATTTCGCAGTCACAAAAGGAAATTGGTTATCCTCACATGTTTTCAAATTCATCAGTGAAATCATTATTACATTGGTTTCAAATAATAAAGGCAGGGCGATTTCAAATGTTTGAGGAAACTTGTTGTTATGGAATCACTAAATTATCATGTTTATCTCATAAACTGAAACAAAAGGGCAATAGAGTAGCACCATTCCCCATAGCTGATCATTTAGATGTGCCTATGGTATTATTTTATGGTGACAATGATATTTTGGTCGATATTAATAAAACAAAAAACTTGATTGTTGATAATAATCATAAAATGCAAGATAAATTGGAATTAGTTTTATGTCCAGGTTATGAACATATGGATACTTTATGGGGTGAAAACGTTTATCAAGATGTATTCAAACCCGTACTTGAAAGATTAGAAAAACTGGAATTCTCTTTTGGTTATAATATTAATGGTAGTAATAACCGAGATTCAGAATTGTTGATTGAAGATAATAATCGTCATCAATTGAATAGTAAGAATTTACAGTTACATGAAAATGCTTTAGATTTGGATGATGTCCTGCTAGATATGAATAATGCCAATGAAATGAAATTCCGCTCATGAAATAAATAGAGTGCTGTCATGAATATATAGATTAGTGGGGGGGGGAGGGGGGTTAGACTTTTGTTCACATATATACATCTATAATCAATAGATATTAGCATTAATAAGGAGATTAAACATCTATTATTACTACTTTCTTCTTGCTCTTACTCTAACTGTTGACATGACCTATTTATAAAGAGTTGTATCTATCCAATAGTTGTCAAAACCCTAATAAAAGATGTAATTACAAGGTCGTGTCCAATAACCAATATCACCCAACTATAAAAGAGAGAGCGATCAATTTCTTCTGAAAAAAAATTTTCCTCTCTTTTCTTTCTTTTCTTTCTTTCTTCTTCTTCTTTAACGCAAAATTCACAGCCATTAGCAACGTTAAAGCATTCCTTTGAGGTTGAACCCGAATTAATTTGGGCGTTCTTGACCCATGACCATTGGGATATTGTTGTAATAAAATTAAAAGAGGTTTTTTTTTTCCTTTTTTCTTTTTATTTTTTTTTTGGTGGACTGGAGAATAATTTATTTGCCATTGATCTTGGGTGCAGCATCTCATCTGTTGAATAAATTTTTTTATTTATTTCTAAGGGTTTACCTTCGTGTGCCCGTATGGGGGATGGTGCAATGATCAGCGGTACATTTTAGTTGTTTTAGTAAGAGTATCTTACTCTTTCTTTTCATGTTGTTGGAGTGTGTCTTTTTTGGAAAAAAGAGACCCATGACAGCGGACTTTTGTAGATGATAAATGAACTTCTCTAATTGAACGATAATAAAGAAATTTATTTAAGATTATTCTCTACACGATGACTGTAATGGGGCCCAGTTATGTTTGACACGTATGGTTAAAATTTGGCACAGTATGGAATACAGAGCCAGAGATCTGTAACCAAAAAAAAAAAAAAATAAAGAAGTCCAATTTTATACCGTCTATGAACAGTATTAACTGCCATAACCGATGTCCCACATACTATGAGACTGTTTTATATTTTCCCGTTTCTTCTTCTATGGATATCAACAACAGCATTAGCATTTAATCCCTCCACCAATACGTCATTTCTGGTATTACAAACAAACAGTTCAGATTGTTCATTGGTGATAAATCAACCATTATCACAACAATGTCAATTCATCAACGACAACAATTGTCAATCCACTGGATTAATCAATTATTATAAATTATATTACTGTCGATTATCATTCCTTCATAATCCGTCATCACCGTTCCTTATACAAACACTTTCAATTTTACCAATGACTATTTGTTTAATACTTTGCTTTATATCAGTGGGTATAACTGCATCAGAATATTTATGTCCTAATTTATATACTATATCTCAATTTTTAAAATTACCCGACACTTTAGCAGGATTAACATTATTAGCATTTGGGAATAGTTCACCTGATGTATTTGGGACTTATCATGCCATTGGATCAAATTCTTTAAATCTTGCCATTGCCGAATTAATTGGTGCTAGTTTATTTATTATGACGGTTGTTGTTGGAACAATTGCTATAATTGAACCATTTAATGTGCCGAAAAATTTATTTATTAGAGATTGTATGATGTATATTATGGTGTTTGCATTGGTGGTGATTTCACTTATTATTGGTGAATTGACATCAATAATTTGTATATTATTGGTGAGTTGTTATATCATTTATGTTGGTATCGCAATCTATTCTCATTCACAAAAGAAAACTAGAATTAATAGATTGTTAAGAGAATAAAGATCAAGAGGTCAATATAGTGTTGAAAATGATGGTATAAACAACGATAATGCCAGTGTTGATGAAATTTATCTTGATTCAATTGCTTCATTGCCAACTATAGATGATTTGGATTTACAACAAATTAATGATGAAGTTGATAATTTACAATTTGAGTTAGCTAATGGTAATAGTAGTACCGCTGGTGGTGCTGCAACTGCAACATCTGTGGGAGGTAATTTTGGATTGAAAATGTTAATTAATGATTTACATCAACATTCTAAAATCAAGGGGACAATTCAATTGAATTCAAATAGACAATTAATGTCCAGTACAGAAAATGAAGTTCTTCCAACAGCTACTCCCACTTTAACTCCTACTCCTACTAACGATCATCCCATATTAAATTTGAAGACAAATGATTTACTATATTTATTATTACCACAACTAAATCAATGGCCAGAATTTTCCCTATATGAAAAAATTTATTTTATTATTAGTTTACCAATTCAATTTTCATTAAGATTAACAACACCAATTAGAGATGAAAATATCATAAACACCATAATGAATGATATTCATAACCTAACCTATAACAATAGTAATAACAATAATAACAATAATAGTGATTCAACAGGAACAACTACTACACCCATGGGTAGTTCATTTGATTATTTACAAGATAAAAAATTATTACTCGTACAAACATTCCCAGCAACATTATTTTTAATATCTAGTTTATTTGGTAAAATATCATCATCAAAACCCATGTTAATATTTTTATCATTATTAATAGCTAGTGCATTATTAATCACCATCAATATTTATTATCCCAAATATTATCACCACCATCAGTCTTCTTCTTCATCATCGATATTTATATCTCGTATTAAAATTATCAATATTTGTATGGCGATTTCTGGATTCATATTATCAATTTGTTGGATATCGTTAATATCTGATGAAATCATCAATATTTTACATATTATTTCAATAATTTATCAATTAAGTGAAGATATTTTAGGATTAACGATTTTCGCCTTGGGGAATTCAATTGGCGATTTTATATCAAATTATACTATTGCCATGATGGGGAAACCTATAATGGCATTCACTGCTTGTTTTGGTGGTCCATTATTAGCTATTTGTTCATCAGGATTAAGTGGGATGATAATTAGAGACGGCAATGATAAGAAACTTGAAATGAAGTTGACAAATACGTTGATTATTATTTGTTTATCATTGTTTGCAACTTTATGTTTTTTAATGTATATTGTCCCTAAACATGATTGGCAAATTAATAAAAAAATTGGGATTATACTTGTTAGTATTTGGTTTATTACTTGTTCATTATGTATAATTAATGAAATTAAATAAAGAGCAGTAGTTAGAAGTAATATATTATATGATTTAAAAATAAATTTCAAAATATATTTTTATGAACAAAAACTAAATAGCTAAATACAATTAACAACAATACTAATAAAACAACCCCCCATAAATAAAAAATTGTTCTAAATATTGTGCTTCTTTCTTTTTTGTTGATCTTTACTTACTTACTTACAAAAGCAAAGAATCAAAAGAAATAAAAACTAAAATAAAAACCTTTTAAAATTAAACTAAAAAACCAACTCCACAGTAAATTACCTATTTCTTCCTCATTTAATCAACTTCTTCAACAGTTGGTCCACTTGATTCACCACCAGTAGCACCACCTGGACCACCGGCACCTGGGGCACCACCTGGGAAGCCACCAGCACCTGGAAATCCGCCTGCACCACCTGGAGCGCCACCGGCAGCACCATAAGCACCACTAATGATTGGATTAGCAACTGATTCTAATTCTTTACGTTTATCTTCGTATTCTTCAGTAGAAGCAGCTTGAGATGCATCTAACCAAGAAATAGTTTCATCAATGGCTTTAGTTAATTTTTCTTTATCATCTGCACCAATCTTATCTTTCATTTCACCATCATTGATTGTGTTTTTCAATGAATAAGCATAAGATTCCAATTGATTCTTGGCTTGGACTCTAGCAGCTTCCTTTTCATCTTCTTCTTTGAATTTTTCAGCTTCACTAACCATTTTATCAATTTCTTCTTTGGATAATCTACCTTTATCGTTGGTGATAGTAATCTTTTGAGTTTTACCAGTACCTTTTTCTAAAGCAGAAACATTCAAGATACCATTAGCATCAATATCGAAAGTAACTTCAATTTGAGGGACGCCTCTTGGAGCTGGTGGAATACCAGATAATTCAAATTTACCCAACAAGTTGTTATCTTTAGTTTTAGCTCTTTCACCTTCAAACACTTGAATCAAAACACCTGGTTGGTTATCGGCATAAGTGGAGAAAGTTTCTGATTTCTTAGTTGGAATAGTAGAATTTCTTGGAATCAATTTGGTCATGATACCACCAGCAGTTTCAATACCTAATGACAATGGAGCAACATCCAATAACAAAATATCTTGAGTCTTGGAAGAAGTATCACCAGTTAAAATGGCAGCTTGAACAGCAGCACCATAAGCAACAGCTTCATCAGGGTTGATAGATTTATTCAATTCTTTACCATTAAAGAAATCAGAAACCAATTTTTGAATCTTTGGAATTCTGGTGGACCCACCAACCAAGACAATTTCTTCAACTTGGGATTTATCAATCTTGGCATCAGCTAAAACTTTACCAACTGGATCTAAAGTGGATCTGAACAAGTCAGCACACAATTCTTCAAATCTGGCTCTGGTGATTGAAGTGTAGAAGTCAATACCTTCATATAAGGAATCAATTTCAATTGAGGTTTGAGCAGAAGAAGACAAAGTTCTCTTGGCTCTTTCACAAGCAGTTCTTAATCTTCTTAAAGCTCTTTGGTTGGTGGAAATATCTTTCTTGTTCTTTCTCTTGAATTCTTGAATAAAGAAGTTGACTAATCTGTTATCAAAATCTTCACCACCCAAATGAGTATCACCAGCAGTGGCTTTAACTTCGAAAATACCTTCATCAATGGCTAATAATGAAACATCAAAAGTACCACCACCCAAATCGAAAATTAAAACATTATGTTCACCTCTGGAACCTTTTTTATCTAAACCATAAGCAATGGCAGCAGCAGTAGGTTCATTAATAATTCTTAAAACATTCAAACCAGCAATAGTACCAGCATCTTTGGTGGCTTGTCTTTGAGAATCATTGAAATAAGCTGGAACGGTAACAACGGCATCTTTAACAGTAGAACCCAAATAACCTTCAGCAATTTCTTTCATTTTTGTTAAAACCATTGAAGAAATTTCTTCTGGTGAAAATGTTTTAGTTTCACCTTTATATTCAACTTGAATCACTGGTTTACCTGCTTTATCAATGACTTTAAATGGGAAATGTTTAGCATCATTTATAACTTCTGGATCATCAAATTTTCTCCCAATTAAACGTTTAGCATCGAAAACAGTGTTTGCTGGGTTCATAGCAGCTTGATTCTTGGCAGCATCACCAATCAATCTTTCAGTATCAGTGAAGGCAACAAATGAAGGGGTAGTTCTATTACCTTGATCATTAGCAATAATTTCAACTCTATCATTGGCAAAATGAGCAACACAAGAATAGGTTGTACCTAAATCAATACCAACAGCTTTAGACATAATTTAATTTTTTGTTTAATTGTGTTTTATTAATTGGAAAAATATATTCTATTAATTCTAATTGAATTGATTAAAGAAAAAGTAAAGAAGAAATAGAATAGAATAAAATAAAATAAATTGGAAAAATTGGAAAATTGTTGAAAAGGTGATTTAAGGATATATTTATATTCTTTCCGAAATTTCCTTTAACAACTCAAACTCCTTTGCCCTCTCCCCCCCCCTCATTGGAATAAACTAGAAAGAGCAAAGTTAGTGGAGTGTGGGTTGCAAATGTACTGCATATAATATGCTCACCTTATTCTTTAATTTGTGTGATGGAAGCTTATAGAATTTGATAGAATTTTTTAGTTAGAAGTATCTAGAATCTACTAGAATATATTAAACTACATCTCATGGGTTTTGGGGTTGCTTTTTTTTTTATAATTTGAACCCCATAACAAAGGTGTTTACTAATCATAGAGAAGTTGGGTGTAGAATATAATTGATATTGATAATAATATAATCAATTTTCGTTTTGTTCAAATCATTTTTTGCCAAACAGTTGGTTGTGGCGAAGAAGAAGAAGAAAAGGACTAAAATTTCATTCGGGAATAAACTTTTTTTTTTTTAGTCCTCGCCCGCCTTCTTTCCCCCCCCCTGAAACGAGAGAGAGAAAAGTCTAAATACGGAAATAGCATAGAATACAATAGAACGTCAATCCTATCCACACCACCACCATAACCACCACAATCATCATCGTCAGCAAACTCCAAATATCAAAAAGTATCACAAAACCCTCACAACTCTCAAAACTATTCTTATTCTTGCTGTAATGTACTTAATGGAACTTCTATAACTTTCTATAATTTAACAAGATTTCGTATTAGCCGGAAAAATAGGTTGATCGTTTATCATTGATTTCTTTCTTCCCTTATTTATTTCTTGATGATTGCTGAATAATTTATTCTACAATACTCCGGATCCTCCACCATCAGGTAGAATAATCGAGAACGTCTATTAAATCTCTTGAATTGAAGTCAACTCACTCATCCTGGTTCTAGGAAAACACTTCTATATCTAACAAACGTTACGAAATTACATAATCAATAGCATTTGAATTTCTCTCCATATCCGTTTAATTAACTCGGATAAAATTAACATTGCAGCCAAAAATCGTCAATCTAACACCATTTCAAAATCTATATCAATTATTCGTCTAATGTCGTAATAATTTTTCAATTGACCTGCAAAATGGTATTTTCAAATTCAATTTAACTATGAGAACCCAATTGGGTTGTTAACAGAATCAATCTAGTAGAGAAATCAATTCCCCAAAAAAAAAAATACTAGGTAATTACTTCACTTGTTAACAAAATTTTCTTTTTTAACACCTATACAATGTCAAAGCTCTAACTTGAACTATTAATTTAATTTAATTTAACAAAACTCAATTCAACTCAATTCAATTCAATTCAACTCAAAAAAAAGGCAAAAAAAAAATTAAAAAAAAAAAACAAATATTGTTGCTTGCTTGGAAACATGGGGTGTCACACAATTCCTTCATCTATAGTACCTAAATCAAACCAAGGATGATTCATTGCTTCTTCAGCAGTAATTCTTTCTTGTGGATTAATTTTCAATAAACTTTGTAACAAATCAACAAAATAATAATAAAACAAAATCTTATTCTCATCAAAATCATCCTCCTCATCTTTATCATCATCTTCTTCTTGATTATCCCTATTAAGGTCATAATTTTCTTCTAATGATAAATTCAAATCAAGATTAATTCCTAATCTTTTCGAAATAAATTTATCAATTCTATCCAATTGAGCCACTGATTGAATGAATTTTGGTTCTTCCAATTCAATTAATCGACAATTATCATCAAAATATTCTCCAACTTTATGACCTTGTTTTTTACACATTAAAACCATTTTTCGATCAATAGTTTCACCCGATATTTTTTGAATCATATGCAAATGTTCTTGATCATGATGAGTTTTAAATAATGGTTCACCAATAATTAATTCCACCAATATACACCCGACAGACCATAAATCAATAGCAAATGACCAACCACAATTGAAAATGATTTCTGGGGCTCGATAATGTCGAGTTGAAACCACCAGTGAATGATATTCACTATCAAATATTGAACTACCAAAATCAATCACATAAATATCGGTTAAACTCAAGATTTTCAGAAATTTCACTGGTCGTTTATCATTTTTCAAGGCTAAATAAGCTGAAGTCATTGTCAGACTAGTTATTTTCAATTTATGATAACTATCATCTTTAAGTAAAACATTTTCTGGTTTTAAATCGGTATGAATGATTCCTAAATCATGTAAAAAGCAAACTGTTCGTATCAATTGTTTAGCTATTGATTGAATTTGACTCCCTGGAAATCCAATATATTTATTATTTTCCAAAAAATCATATAATGAAATCTTGAGTAAATCAGTAACAATACAAATATGACCACGATAATCAAAACATTCTCGTAAATGAATACAATGATTAGTGTTATCTGGATCAAATTTCTTTAGTGTAGACAACACTCTCAATTCAATTTTGGCCGCGTCACGATATTTTTGTATGTTACGAATTATTTTAATGGCAACATGTTCATTCTTAACTTTATCAAAGCATTGTACAACTTTACCAAATGTTCCTTGACCCAACAATTTAATAATAATAAATCTATTGGCAAATAATGTATTTGGTTTGACAATATAATGCCCACTTTCATCCACACATGGAGGTAAATTCAATTGATGAGGTATCACATTGGTCCGTATATTACCCAATTTAGGTCCTTGTAAAATATAATTGGGTAATTTATTATAAATACATTTGGCTTGTGGTAATTGTGGTAATGAATTAGTTCGTTGCTTTTTGATACGAGCTGGAGGTAGCTTTTTCTTGTTATTATTATTCTTATTCGACCTGAATTTATTATAAGCTTCCAATGCTTGTGTATCATATAATAAACTATCACTATTTCTCTTGGGTAGCTGACGTTGTTCAATGAATATAATGTCATCATCATTATCAAACCCATCAATTTCTTCAATATCGTCATCATCGTCTTCGATATCAACTATTTCATCTTCATCCACTTCTTCATCATCATCTTCTATTGCATAATTATCATCGTCATCATTGTCAAGGACATTATCGCTAATTTCATCCTCCTCGTCTTCTTCGTTATCGTCGTCATCACCATATTCAGGCAATTGTATCCCATTCCTGTCATGAATTGATAAAAATGGATTAGTAAACATACTTGATTCAATTTTACTACTTTTAAGTAATGGTTTATAAAATGGGAAACTTGAATTACTTGAATCAGTTGAAGTATCAGATAAAATTGGCATTTGTTGTTGTTGTTGTTGTTGCAGTTGTTGACTGTGATGATGATGGTGATGGTGACTAAAAGGAGGTGTATCTGATAGATTTGTAGAATTTGTAGCTGTGTCATTAGAAACACTCGAATGTCCATCAGTACTTAAAACTCTTGGTCTCTTTCTATTACTAATCATTGTGATTTGGGGTTTCTTGGTGCGAGGGAAAATGGGGAGGTATCAGGTATTAACAAATGGTATAAGTAAGGATTTGATTTAAATTAATAGTAATAATACAGGATGAATTTGGACACCAGTTTAAAAAAAAAGGGGGAAGAAAATAACAAATATTTTAAGGGTATAAATGAAGTTGATAGTTGGAACTGAAGGTTGTGACAATTGATTAGACCTGCTATCAATTAATTAATAACGTCGTTTAGTTGAGTTGTAGTAATTAGGAGTTGATGTAAACTCGTTTTTTGGAAGAACACGTTGGTTGATTAAGAATGTGATATCCAAATAAAAACCACAAGTTGTTTAATGTCACACAAGATTAATTAACAAAGGCAAGACAACACACACTCTAGCGTCGTACACAACCAACACGCACACAAAAATGTTAACTAAAAAATTAAAAATTTTTGGGAAATTATTGGGAAACAAAAAGACAAACAAACAGAAAAATGAATCGTTTTTTTTTTTCGGTTTTGTCTCCCACAGTTTAATTTGTTTCTGTAAATTAAGGCTGAGTAATTCTTTTCTTCTAATAATAAAAATTAGATTGAATATATTCAATCAATTTATAACCACTTGATATCAATATGAAAGAAAGGAAGTTATAGATAAGTTTTGTTCAAGGAAAAGTAAATGAAACACTCTCTTTAAAAAATAAAAAAAAATTGAGGAGGCAGGGGGTGAAGCAATTACAACCGGAGAAAAATAAAAAAAATCTCAAAAGAAAAAAAAAGGTTGTTGTTGCTAAGATTGATTGATTAAAGTTTGGTGGTGATAATAAATTCCAATTCTTATTAATATAGATTAATATATTCTCGAGTAATAGTAGTTGTAGTAGTAGAAGAAAGTAAAATGATTGATTGATGAAATTAAAAAAGAAAAGAAATGAAGTTATTTGAAATGAAAAAAAAAAAAAGAGAATTCCTTTTCGGTAGGTCATTATATGAAATGGGAGGAGGAGTAGAGGGTGGGTAGATTGATTAATTTTTTTTCCATAATATGCAGTGTGTTTGTGTGGGTGGTGGAATTAGCGGTGGGTGGGTGGTGGTGGTGGTAAAAATTGGTGGGACAGGCGCAGGTGGGTAGTGTAATTTTGTGTTAAAAAAACGTTAAATTAAAATTATCATAAAAATAATAGAAGGGACAAAAGTATTTGTACGTCAATGTAAGTAATTAACCATACAAAACTAGTTTAATAAATTCCTCCGCGACGGAAGCAGGAGAAAAAAAAAATTTTTAACATGGAGAGATAGAGATAGAGATAAGGGGGTGAGGGTGGGCGACAACAGCAATTACCACAACTGCAAGATATAAAAAATAGATTACAACTGGGCTGGTAAGTATTCTTAGTATGTGGATGTTTAGTAAACCAATTAATTACAATCATACTTGGGGAGACAGTAATTACTTTATCCCGTCTGCTTTTTTTTGAAATTTGATCATTTCTTTAAACCCAAGAATTTGATGAAAAATAGAACTATCTTTTTGGAGGAGTGGCATTTCTTTTTAATTGTTTTTATAAACACTACTATTACTACCATTCTACACGACTGCTTCCCTCTTTATTTCACACGCACGTTGTTGTTCTTTGTTATTGCTCATCATTTTCAACTACTACTACTAAATTATTACTCATTTCTTTATATTTTTTATCCAAATTTCAGTTTATATAAGAATAATCGTCTAATTTCTTTACATGAATGTGTAGGTTATTTATTAGAAACAAATTTAAAACAAGATTAAACTATGTATTATATTATTGTTGAAAATTTAATGAAATTCTTGAAATTTACCCAAAAAAAATGAAAGCAAAAAAAAAAAACGTGTGCTTGTACTTGGTGTGCATTGTTTAGTGAACAAGTGGAGTGGGAAAATTCAATTGAAAGTTATACGATGGAGTGGAGGGGGGGGTAATTACAAGGTGAAAAAAAGGAACGTTTGTTTGTTTCCCTTCTATTTTTTTTCTTATATGTTAAGGGTCAACAATAATAAAAGTAAGTTAACAACAAGAGTATGTTGAAGAAGAGGGAAGAGTGAAATAGTTTCAGCTTTTATTTGAACAACTCTTGAATTCTTTGTTAATACTCGGAGACACTTTATTTGTTTGTTATTAGAAAATGAGGAGATCTGAAATATTGTAAACTTCTTTCATACACTATACTCACAATAGTTTTAATGCTAATATTTTAGGTCTTTCCTCAAAATATGTCACCATAACACATCTATCTATCTTACCAACTTTTCTTCCTTTTTTGCTTTAATTTCCATTAATTCACTGCCCTATATTTTTGTGGTAGACATATTTCATCTTGTTTAGTTCGAATTTCTTTGTCTTTGTTTTTTTTTCGGTCCCACAAAATATGCCCTCGCTAGCGCGTCTTGAGCAACACAAATTTGCGCATTGGCTGCAAATTCGCACCAACGATTAACACCGCCATCCACAAAATGACACCAACAAACTCTACAACAAACCACTCTATACCTCTAACTCTTTATTTTCTTTCAAACAACATAATTACTCTATTAAATGCTAATCACTTTTCAAAGTTGATACCAACAAATATATGCATTAAAAACTGGGAGAACTGGGAGAACTGGGAGAATTTGGGGGGATGCAATCTCTTTCTTAACGTATACTTTTATGACCTGGTTGTCGAATATATTCTCTAACCATTTCTGGTGCCAATTTTTGTGCATCATTTATTGTTGCCCAACTTCTTTTCCCATTATTATGTTCAAAATGCAAAATATAACAATCTCCAATGAAATCAAATCCAATAATAGCAACAATTTCATCTTCTGGTAAATCAGGATATTTAAGTACCATTTTTTTGATTGGTGTTTCAAAGAATAGATATTGAATGAGGTTGGGAATCATAGATACTATATATATACGTAATTTAGTGTTGTTGTTAAAGTTTATTTTTCACAATTTTCTGCTTTATTTTTGTAAATATTTCTTTGTAAATTAAGGGGGAAAATTAAACTAAAATGTCACCTACAACACAATTACATGTATTGACTTAAACTTGTCCTGTTGAGTCACAAAGTTTATAACTCAAGATGTAAATAGAGATTCATTGACGATGATGCGAGCTTTTAATAATGAATACCAGATTTGTATACACATGAACAAGACTTGAACTGTACATTTTCTCACTAATATTCATTTAAAACATAATTTAAATCCTATACATGAACTATACAGATAGCATATATTATTCCTTGTTAAGACTTGAAAAATCTTCTCCTGATCAATGAAGATGACTATGGGCAGGATGACTCAAATATTCTCTTGTCAATTCAGGTATCAATTGTTTAGCAAATTCAACTGAACCCCAACTTTTCGTACCATCATTATGTTCAAAATGTAATATGAAATGATCACCAATTTTATCAAATCCATAAATTGAAATGATTTGTTCCGGTGGTTGATTAGAAAACTTGACTGGTAACATTGGATGTTGTGTTGAACTAATTTGATATAATAATGGCTGATTTATATATGATGATTTATATATTTTGTCATGATCTAGTATTTTTCAGTAACTTCTCCCACCTCTATATATATTTGTTAGTTCTCTGGTATTTGAAACTTTAATGAGATCTCCACTTATCATGTGTTATAAATGTGATAATGATTTAAGATGACAAAAAAGAATGTTACATGGTGATCAACATGGTTTTGGATTCAATTATTTTCATGATCAAGTTTTGGATTGAAGATAGAGTTTTTTTTTCAACCAAAAGAGGCAAACTTTAACAATAAAAATTCTCGTATATTTATACAACAAAACAGAGTACACACACTGTGTCAGGTTTGTTATCGTCAATTTAATTAGATTGGTGTTGTTTTTGTTGTTTTTGCCGTGGTTGTTCTGTTACTACAATTGGAAACTCTTTACACGTGGTGAAACTGTAAGATCGTGTATTGTTCAAATGATAATTGACTTATAAAGATTGTTTATTAACAAACACAAGGCTATAACTATATTTAGGGACTGTTGAATTATTACAAAAACGCCAATTCTTTAATTCTCCTCATAAATTAGCCATCAATTATAATTTGATTCAAATAGTATTGTTGAAAAAGTTTCTAGGATGTGATAATTCTTTTACAGTGTTTTATTTGAAACAAAATACTTCCGTGTATATAGAACATAATTTATAGAAAGTTGTATAATTGGAGTCTTGTAACCATTAACATCTACTTAACTCTATAACATTTAAACTTTTTAGATAATAAGTACAAAGGAAGAAAAAAAACCAATTTGTAAATAACCATGGACCCCATTCACCAACCACCGCTTATAGTTTCCTCTACAAATTGGTTCATGAGCCATTTCTCCCATATATAAACTCTAAATTGTTTATAGCATCACAATGATTATTATTAAAAATTAAAATAAATAGACTCTTATATAAATCTATACAACTAAAAATATCACTAACAAACTAATGTAAAAGTGAAACCGAAAATCAAAAAATGGGTGATAATGATAACAGTAAGCACCATCATCATTATATTAGAAATAATAAAATCCAATAATTGAAACCGAAAAACAAATAACAAGTCGACGAAAACAAACTATAAGATAAACATGACAATAGAGGTTCAACTCATCACATGAATAAAACAACCATGGAAACAATTAAACCAAACAAAATGGATTTACCACCAGTAACAATAGATGAACCATTTTCATTAGTATCAATAGTTGGAACACTAGATGATGAATCAGTTGTGTTTGATGGCATAGAATGTGGTACTGGAATAACATCAACAGTTGTAAATGGTTTAGGTTTTCCATCAAAGCCAGTCATATAACTAGTGATTGAAACAGTAACTGAAATGGTGGTGTCACTTTCTGTGGAAGTAGTAACTGGATTAGCAACAGAGTTACCAGTGGCAGTAGCATCAGTGTGAACACCGGTATTGAAACCAGGTTTAGATTCAGTATGGAAACCTTCAATAGAGTCTGTCTTAGCACCTTCATTAGAACCAGAGTGTGAACCTGCGTTAGAACCACTTTCGGAACCAGAACCAGAACCAGCGCCTGAATTGGAACCTTGATTAGATCCAGAACCAGAGCCATCGTTATGACCACTTCCAGAACCGTTGTTAGGACCAGAACCTTGTCCAGAACCAGCTTCAGAACCATTTCCAGAACCTTGACCTGAACCTTCGTTTGATCCGTTACCAGCACCTGGGTTAGAACCTTCATTGGAACCACTGTTAGAACCAGATTCAGAACCGGATTGTGAGCCTGAGCCTGAGCCGGATTGTGAGCCTGAACCGGAGCCATTATTAGAGCCGGAACCAGAACCAGAACCAGATCCTTCATTGGAACCATGGTTAGAGCCTTCATTTGAACCAGAACCACCTTCAGAACCTTCAGTTGAACCGGAACCGGAGCCGGAACCATTATTAGAACCAGAACCAGAACCATTATTAGAACCAGAACCAGACCCATTATTAGAGCCAGAATCAGAACCAGAACCAGAACCATTGTTAGATCCACCTTCAGAACCAGAACCAGAACCGTTATTAGGACCAGATTGAGAACCTTCATTGGAACCAGCTCCTGAACCATGGTTAGAACCACTTTCATTACCTCCAGTTGAATTATCACCACCAGTACTAGTAGTAGTTGTAGTTGTAGCATCTACGGTGGTATGTGGAACATTAGTAGTGTATGTCACAACATCTTGTGAACAACTGACTTCATCACAGTTAGTAATAGTGGAGGTAACAGTTCTTTGTGTGTAGGAAGTAGACATTGGAATATCACCAGTAGTTGGAACACAATCAGTGGAGCATGGAACAGTGGTGAAGATAGTGACAACATCTTCAGTACATTTATTTTCATCACAAGAAGTAATAGTTGATGTAACAGTCAGGTTGACGTAAATAGTAGATTGACCAGGACTTGATGTGATACTTTGTTCAGTTGATGATAATGCATTGCTAGATGATTCAGATTGGCTAACAATACCTGAGTCAGTTTCAATAGAAGTATTTGATTCAGTAGTAGATGAAGCAGACATAGATTCGGATGAACTAGTTTCTGAAGATGAAGTGATGGCGGTGGAGGATGATTCGGATTGACTAATAGAACTTGAACCAGCATCAGTAGAGCTTTCTGAGTTCATAGTAGTTTCAATAGCAGTGGAAGATGATTCAATGTTGGTGGTACTAGAAACAACTTCACTAGATTCAGATTTTGATGATAAGGAGGATGAAGTCAAGCTATCAACTGCAGAACTAGATTCACTAACAACACTAGATTCAGTTGCAGCAGAACTGTATGAGCTTGTTTCAATTGATGATGTAGTAGGAGTATTCAAATCAGATTCACTTTCTGGTGCAGATGGTCCATTGGTACATGGTATCAAACAAACAGCTGGGATTTCATTGTTAGGAACAGGACCATCATAAGTAACAGCATTTTTGAGACCACGCAGATTAACAATTCTAAACAACTTAGAATCATAACCTTTACCAATTTTAAAATATTGTGGAAGGGCAGCAGCTCTTAATTGTAAAATACCAGTGTCAGGGTAGTATTCAAAACGGAAATGATCTCTATTTCCAGTTAATGGAAGAGTCAAACCAAGTTTATTACCATTACCAAAACCATGGACAGTAAATGTTTGGTTGCTTGAAACAGCATGAACAATCAAAGACGATTTACTATCTTTCAAGTAAAAATTATGAGTAGGTTCAACTGATAAAATAGTATTACCAAGTTTAATCCATGTGTCTTCATCAGCAGTAACACAACCAGTACCTTTGATTTTTGTAGCTGGAACAAAGTCTTGATGACGCAAACAAATTTGGCCATTATTAGTGATGGTTTGATAAGCAGTACCAAAAGCAATATTACCAGCAGCTTTTTGATTTTGATAAGCAACAATTAACCCATTATTAGTCCATTCACGTGCATAAAGATAGGCTGTACTTTTAACAAGACCCGAAGAAGCAAGATAAATTTCACCATTATTAGTGAATGAAGATCCACCAATGTCAAAATTTGAAAAACTTGTAGAAGATTTAGAATTTAATGAAATAACACCATTATTTATAACTGGTCTAACTAAAGTTGATAAAGCGACATTAAGAGCTAAGACAGGACCATTGTCCAGCTTAATAAATAAAGAAGCACCTTTCTCAACTTCTAACCCACCAAAAAAGGAACAAAGAGTAGTACCAAGAATAGCCCAAGTAGCACCAGAATGAACTTTAACATCACCATGGAAACCTTGAATTCCACCACGGTCAATTCTGCTTGTGACAACTTCTAATGCAGCACTGAGGTTGAGAGTAAGCAAAATTGTGAATATAAAGTTTGATACCACTTTCATGTTGTTATTACCCTTGAAATTGTAGTTGATAATAGAAGAATGATTGCCCGATTAGTTTCAACAACCTAGAATACTTTGGAGTATTTATAGAATCATTAGGATCTTGATTGAATTTTGTTACTGGAGCAATTTCAAGAAGGAATTGTTGTACTATTATTTGCTCGATTTTATGGTTAATGCTAAGAAGGAAAGTATTCACGAGTATAAACCCTTCAACATTCGTGTAATATATCAACTGTGCATATAATAGGCGTGTGATTACTTGGAATGATATATTGGTACGAGTGTAGATCTCTATAAATGCCAAGACAAATGGTTATGGACCAATCCATAAGTTTGACGAAAAAACATATCATCCAGTGGTGCAGTTTCTGGTTAGTCAACTAGGAAGTAATGGAATTTTATGTGTGATAGGATGAGTAAACATAAATTAATGGCTGTCATACTAAGCATTTGCCCTTTTCAAATATTCAATAATTTCAATCAGTGCCCAGCATGATACAATTACTCATTCTTTATAATTCAGAGTTAAATGAAACAATTTTAACCGAATACCCCAAGAAAAGGGGGTTTATACATTGACATAGACTTGTTGTTCCTGGTGCCAAGTTGAATACTATCATTTTGAGCAGTTTTAATTGTATTCGTGTTCCCATTGTATTCGTGTCCTTATTGTTTATATCACCAAACGTTGCTCTCTTGGCGATAAAAAGCTCCAAAACAATAAACTGATTTGGGTGTGATAATGCATAATTATTTACGGTTTTACGTCGAATTTGATTTGATTTCACCTCGCTTGGAATTTCATTTTTTTTCCAGCTATTTGTAATCAAGCATTCTCCAGAGAATTTTTTAAAGCTATCAAGTCGAAGTCAAATAATTTAATACTGATTCTATTTTTCAGAACTCATGAAGAATTTTTGTTTGCAGTAAGAATTGGCTGATTTGATGTCTATTTAAAATTCTCTCTCAGTATTGTAATTTGGGGTTATATTGTTAAATCAGTCTCCTTAGACGTTTCTGTTACTTTTGGAGAAGTTGGTTCGAAGCCCAGCTTTACACGCCTTTCCCTTTCTTTATTATGGTACTCATTTGCTGAATTTCTACTTAATTATGCTCATGATTTGTGTTCTGTGAATAAACGATATTTTTTGGGATGCTCGTCTAATTACTATAACCAGGGAATCATAAATGAGCATAAAAGTAGGTCATACATGTTTTCCTAACCTCTTGACTGTTCTGAATTACTTGAGAATTGTTTAAGCGGTTATTAAGCTTTTTGGATTGATATAGTTGAGCTATATATTTGAGGTAGTCTTTATTTGGAGAGTTGAGATGATATTTGCAGAAACAAAAACCGTATAGGAGAAAACACCTCACTATTCGTGTAGATATTATTAGCACCTTGTAAATCATTAACGTAAATGTATAAAGTTGCAGTGTTCATAACCAACATAACTCCAAAAAAACAATGGTTGGCTCTTTTTTTCATTTCTTTGTCGAGCAAAATTCTTGAAAAATATCACCTGAGATACCGTTGTAGTTCCATAGAACAATAGAAAGAAGGAACATATTTTCCGCAGTAATATTGGATATTTCATTTTTCTTACAATACTAACTTGGATATAGTAAACTATATTAGTTATTGTACTTATCCACATTTGCAAGATAAACTGCACTAAACTCCTAGAAACATCTCCTGGATACGGTCGTAAGGCGGCCGTTGGACATATGCATTGACGTATAGAGGAGGAGTAACAAAAATAAAAATATTTAATGCATAGACCAAAACTTCATGTCAATGTTGACTGATGACGAATGCGTGTTCTAATGGGGGAATTGGTATAAACCGTTTTTCGGGGCCTACTCACTCAAGGTCTAAAAATATTGTCGTCTAATATGCAACTTTTTGTTTGCAATGTTTTTTTTACCAACTTCTCGCCTAATATTGCTTTCAATTTAACCACGATAAATGTTAAGCTAACAAGATGTTGAAGCTGCTACTTTTGCTAGTGTTTACCAATTGATATCATTAACTTGAGTGGGTGAATAACAAAATTTTTCAATTACACCGATTATTAGTAATCCCTCACGCTAATTCACCTGAATTAGTAAGTCTTTCTCTCACCTTCGAAATGGCAGTATTAAGTTTTATAGGTCTTCGGCAAGAACTAATACAACCTCTCAATTTTGCCAATCTCCAATAAGATTTGAAAATAGCAATTATAATTCATTTAGTATATTTCCGGTTGATAGTTATATCGGATATGTATCTATATTGTTTATATCCGAGATGAAACAAATCAACCAAAGTAGATAATGTGCCGTTTTGCATAATCATAGAAAGCTTTAAATCTGAATCAAACCAAGATACTAACCTTGGCTGAATTTTCACCCCTCTCCTGTGGCTATCTTTAAACTATCAGATTTGTTGCAACCTTTTTATTTGTGGTCAAACATAGATCCTTGAACAAGGCTATGTGAACTTAAGTAGCTTGCCAAGCAATTCAAGTGATTCTTAGGATTTACTACTGACTTAACAAGATAATGTCATTACAATTAAAAACATCAGCTGATGATGTACGGAATTGTTTGCCTAGAAAGGTATTTCTATTCACAAGTCTATAATCTCATCTAACTTTTTAAGTCAATTCTTTTTTGGGCTCAAAATCAAGTGCAAAATCTAGCAAGCTAGTGAAAACAAATCTAGTCCTCGGATATCACTGATAATATCATTCACAAGTCATACAATTTCTATCCCCACTTAATGCAACACTTAAGATTGAGAACCAAACTTGAATTTAAAAAAGTTTAGGTAAATATGGAGATTATCTGTTATAATTATGAAGATTGTGGTTTGAACTCTCATTTAAAAAAGAAAAGTCAGTTGCTAAAAGTTGGAATTGGATATTAGTAAGATTTATAACAATTTGGGCGCAAAAAAAAAAAATGCAACACCGAAAATAAAACTGGAAAAAAAAGGTGATACTATCATCATTGTCAAACTAATAGTACTGGGATTGTTTTACCGCTACTATAGTTAAACATATAACTAATTTTTGAGGTATTTAAAAAATGAATTTGATACATGTTTATAAAGTTTAATCAATTTCATGGTTTGAATAATTTGAAGAAAAAAGTTTAAACTGAAACCAATCATGGCGAGGGGAAAAGAAAGAGACAGGGCATCATAACTGGATAACAATCATTCTATTAGTTCTATATTTATAATCTGCCACAATAGTATTTACGCATCTGTCTATTGTCTTTTCATTGAGAATATAGCTTCTTGAAAAGTTCGTTTTGAACAATGCCGTATTCGTATTGGATTACGCGAATGTTCAACGTGTTATATTATTGATGATCTGAGAAAATTATGATATAGACAACAACGACAACGATGGTGGCAACGGACCAAATAACCAAAAACAGAAATAAATCATTTCAAACTATACAATATACATTAAACAAAGGGAAGTAGCAAGACAACTAAATAACAAAAAGGTTAAACCTTAAGTATCTTTTATAATAATAGCAAAATTGCAAAAAACAAAAAATTCAACCACAAAATAATATGTTGATTTTTTAGTTTGTTTCTTTATTCATACATCTTTTTATTCACCACAATCTTTCTAGCCTCCACTTTACTGCTCCACTGATCTTTCGTTGCTTCACCACTAGTACTATTATTTCTCCACCATTTACTCTGCCTCTTTATATAGAGTTTTAGTTACACTTGTATTAATTATTGTTCTTGATATATTACCACTTCTTGTTATTCATTTGCCCTTAATGACAAGTCCGTATTGTATACTTGTTCACGTGATATTACGCTACAGGTTTACTCAATGCTGTGTATTATCAACCTCTTTGTAAAAGTTTGCCTGATAAAATTTCACAAAAAAGAGAACAAAAACCACCCAAAAAGTCTAATTGCCTCTTCCAACAATCCACAACTTAAAATTAATCATCCATTAATATTGACTAAAGACAAGTTAGAACTCTAAAACTTTTTGCCGGTTATAGCAACAAAATTATACAACTACCTTCATTAGTAATGTTTCATGTACCCTTTACATTGAAATGCTATTTACGAATAAATAACACCAGTAGAAAAACCATTGAAATAGGTTTTTATGTTGTAAAGCTCTGTTCGAAAATGGCATGGTAGATATTCTATATTGTTAATTTAGTATAAAGTCCTAGTTGTCATTAACAACAATTACGTGCTTTGTTTACTTTCTTATTCTTTGTGAATCAGGCCAGGGTTTCTTTCAATTTTAAGAAAGCTCGAATGAAAACAACAAATCTTAAATAGTTAACCTTTCTTAAGTATAAATAAACACTCAAGGCGACACCCATATTGTTGTTGTTTTTGCTAATTGTAGTAATTCAAAATATTCTTACTTTTATCAGCAAAGAACTTTGATAGTTTCCCAGGTAATAAAGGTGATGTTCAAACAGTTTCTACTACTCATTCAATAAAGTAAAAGGCATCCAAAACCAAATCATAACGTATAATAGTCTTAAATGAGTGACAGCTTTTTTTTTTCTTTTAGGTAAAATGTAACATGGACTAAATATATCGTTAAAAATACTAAAACAAGAAAAATTGTTGAAACAAATAGATGATTGTTCATAAACAATTCTTGTTTTAAAAGAAACTGTTTAACTTAATTTCTTATTATTAACGAAAAAGGGGGAAGTCAAAGCGGTAGTGGATAGTATTGTAAAAGTTGGGGGGTAAAACAAATGTGGGGAGAAAACTACAACAAGCAAAGATTGAAATATTTTAACCAGTAAGTAGTAATCTTTGTTTTATGGCTTTAAATGGGATTATCAAGTTATAGATACGTGACTCTGATATCTGTTTAAACATTGTTGTAAAAAAGGCATACAATTATATAATACCTTACACTTGAAGTAAGTTTTCTAGCTAATTTTTGATACTGATTTACTAGCCAATATAGCATGTGAATGTCTCGAAATCAAATATAATTGTCATCTCATCAGCCTCTTTTGTTTTTGTTCTGTTTTACTTGCCTTGATGGATTTAATTTTCACCCCCCCTTATTCTTATTATTGCGCATCCACTTAATTTTAAGCTATTAACAACTTGGAAAACTGCAAAATAAGAAAGGTTGTTGTTAGGTAACAATAAAACTATCCTAAATTAAGTTTCGTAGACAAAAACCAAATATTAACTAGAATTGCAAAGAGCTGTAAGTATGGAGGGGGGCTATAATAATTAAGGAAATTAAACTGAAGTGAAGAATTCGTAAGTCTATATGAGTGAAATAGGTAGACCTATATGATGATGTTGGTTGTGCACGAGAAATAATGCATGTTCCCAATTTTGCTACCTTTGCCCAATTGCTCAATAATTTTAAACTGTGCAGATGCTTTTATGTACTACTTGTTAAAACAATGCAAAATTGTACATTAAAAAGGAATTGATTTCCAATTTTACTTTCTTCTAAATTCTCTTCCTTATAACAATTGGCTTACACAAAACTTTAAATATGAAATTGTATTCACATACTTGAGAAATTTGTTTGACTAGGCAAAAGGTAAACATTCCATATATTGGGATTGAAGATATACACTCATTCAATTTTTTTTGAATGGCACTATTACAAGAAACACTTTTCCCGAAGCCAAGATTATGGAACAATTGCAACACCGATTCTACAAAATTGGTACCTAGAAGCGAAACGAATAGTAATTGCTTTTTTTTCTTTTTTATTTTTGGTTTGTTACATTATCTTGTTAATATTTCTTGTATTTTGTAGCATTACTTTTTCTAAAAGAATTCTTCTCTTTCTCATAATAGAAAAATAGAAAAAGTTAATTAATAATCATCATCGGCATTAAATTCAATGGAGGGTTAGTTTTGGTTGAGGATGAAAACTTTAAATTCACATTAAAGCAATTGTAGCTAGTTTATTTATTGGTTATTTTCTTACCTTTGTTGTTGCTGTTTGATTATTCTTTTCTTTCTTTTTTAAAAAAAAACATTTTTGAATACTTGATATTTATGGCGTAAAAAACTGTCGATTAATTGATATAATTAGTCTAGTATTCCCTCGTCTTGTCAAATAGTTTATTCTAATATTTCTCTTTCTTTTTTGAGTAAAAAGGAAATAAAATACTAGCCACCACATTTTCATTACGTTCTATACCTGGCGTATATCTGTTTAGAAACAAGGAAACTAATAATTGAACAATATAGAAACGTTACATCGAACATTAGCCAGTGTTATTAAAAGAAAAGTAGTATTTGGCATATTTTGTTTGAAATAAAGCAACAAGAACCGAGTGATCCAACAAAACCAGGCCCAAAAATTTCAGCAATCAATTAACTCATACCTAGTAGGGAAATAGTTAAATAAAGGAATAATCCTCTCATATTAGTTTTCCTTTTTATACCCAAAGACCATTTAACCAAAAAAAAAAACAAACTGGCATTTTTAAGAATTGATTTATAAAATAATCCAATTCCCTTTTTTCTTTGAATTACAGCTAGTTATAGCTATTGATTGATTTTATTGATAGGATTTTAACAGAGTGCAACTACTGAGGACACACTTACACCACTCAGGAGTGGCTTATAGTAACAATACTCAGACAGGATTTTACGAAATAGCTGGACACTAGTTTCAATCGCTGACTTTTCCCTTCAGTTTAGAGTGTGATTTAATTGATATTCATCTACAACATTGATACATATTCTTCCGTTTGATATCATTTTGACGTATTTAATTATTGATAATTAAATACATCTAACATTCTTTAAAGCAAATTAAAGGGCTGAAACAAAACAGAGAAAAAAAAAAGAGGGGGAGGGGGTAGGATTTTTGTTCAAAAAATATCACCAAACATAAAATATAATAATAATCATACTACTACTACTACTACTACTACTAGAATTAATCTTTTAGGTAACATCAATCAAAATAATTATTCTTCTTATCCCAAGTGAAAGTATATACGGGACGAAGAAGAGGAAGGAAAAAAACCACCTGACAAATTCAACTGGGAATAAAGATTTGGTTATAATTTCTAACCGATTAGAGCTGGAGACTTCTTGTTATTAATAGTCAGAGGCATTGCAATCCCCATCTATTATTGATATTATTTTATGTATATATTGGAGATCCCCACTTACAAAAGAACACTCGAGTTTTTATATTACGTATTCAAATAAATCGTTCAATTGAGAAATGAATCTGAATTCTAATGATGAGCAAATTCAGAATGTTAATGAACCTGTACGTCCAAGATTACCTTCGATTCAACAATTGACCAATGGGCATATATTTCATCAAGGTGGAAATCCTTCTCATCCCACAGATATTATAATACCAGCAGTGAAAAGTCCTATTGGAGGAGCACAACTGTCGGCAATCCACATGCCAGAAGTACAGGACTTGCAACAACAGCAAAGACTTCAAAATGTCAATGAACAATTACAGGCTACTCCCTCTGTCAAGCAAAGATTAGTCAAGAGATATTTTTGTAAAATTTGTGCTCAAGGGTTTACACGGAAACATAATATGGTCAGTCATGAATTGATTCATTCTTCGTTAAAGCCTCATATATGTCAAGTGTGTAATTTACGATTTCGAAGAATTCATGATTTAAAACGACATGAAAAGTTGCATACTGGAGAAAAACCTTATTCGTGCTCCAAATGTTTAAGAAGTTTTGCTAGGCCTGATGCTTTGACAAGACATCAAAATTCACAAAATGCATGTACAGGATCTGCTTCTGTAACAGCAAATTCAAGGCTGGACCCACAGACATTACAAACTTCATCTAGCAACCAAAGTGAAATCATAACAAATGGAAACACTAGTCCTGGTGGGATTAATGAAAAATCTGTCGATAGCAATATTGCCAATGGATCATCGGTCCATATAAACAGTTCCTCAGGCCATCGTGAAATAAATAACCAGCCCAGTCACAGCAATAGTTTACCTGTTGAAAATAACGAGCCAATTTCACCTCATCAACTTCAACATCCTCAACAGCATCCACGGATTAGACAACTTAGTTTACCCCAATTGCAATCAAAATCTCAGTTCCCATTTACAAATACTTATTATCATCCTCCTCATGTACCGCCACAAGCTCAGTCATATTCTCAAATTAATAGACAACCGATGCAAACTCCTCCTAGTGCTGTCCCGCAAGGTGGTAATACATCTATTCAAAATCAGCCAAATACCCAACCACTGTCTTTGCAAAATCAACGGCCACCAGTTGTGTATCCAACAAACACATCTTTTTCACCATCTCAATCTTCATCTTCCACGCATAATTTACCCTATTATTATCCATATCCAGCGTATAACCATTATCCTCCACCACCGCCACCAGCACCATCCCAATTGCTTCCTCCTTTTCAATTTCAACAACAACAACAATTAGGTCCTCAGTCATTACCTGTGGTACCTCTTCCTCCGCATACGGCGCCACCCTCACTTTCCTTAACAGAGAGTACCCAATTGCAAACATATCACCAACACCAGAATCCAAATGACCCATTGAAAAGACCTTTAAAAAATTCAACTGGTGATATATCGTCAGTCAGTAACTTACCTCAAACAGCTGTTATCCACGAACTGAAAAGCGTTGCCAGTGAAAGTAATCCTACCACAACTAAACAACAGTATTCTCCTTCACAAAATCAACCATCTTCTTTTGGTGGTGGTGATCCTGCTTATCCTCCACCTCTACTTATAACCAATCCACCTCATCAACCAGCAATTATTACAACATCTGGACTGTCTTCTATGTTACATCCGCCATTGAATCAACAAATATTTTCCTTACATCCAAGTAATGAAAATGTGAACCCACCTCACAGTACTTTATTACATAGTGGCTCCACCAATAGACAAATGGATACTATGCCACTACAGGGATCTGGAGGGAGGCCCGTACAAATAGCACCATCACTGGTCCCTCCTGGTCCTCGATCTGCACCGTCTACAGCAATATCTATTTCACTGCATAATGGGCCACAATATATACCTTATGAAAATTATCAAGAACTATATAATTATACTCAATCATTACAACAAAGTATAAATTATTTGAGTGGTAATTTACAAAAATTGGAAGATCGAAAGTCTGGTAGTGATGAAAAACCATTGTGAGAAACTAAAGATGTTGGTTAAACCAGGAAAGGACAATAGTTTGAGGATTGCCAATTTATTAGAACTTTTTAAAATTAGAACTAATATAATTGTGTTAGAAATTGCAAAAGCCAAAACATTTATGAGGATTTTTTTCAACTGTATTTATTCTTTATAAATTTGACATTTTCAGCTAGAAGACTAGACACTGATTTGGTTTTGAACCGTTATTTATTGGTTTATTCTCTAGCTTTGCTTGTACTTGTTCATTCCTTCACCAAACACATTCTTGGCGTTCTATTGTATTCATACAAAACTAACTTTAGATTAAGTAAAGGTACTGAAACTTTTAATTCAAGTAATGATACACCACTTTCAGATATAAAATTGATAAGATTTTATCTTTCCAATAGTTAAAGGAGTTTTCCTCTTTTTTTTGCAAGTATTGCATATTTGACCAAACAATATATATGAACAAAGATATGTAGTTGACTTTGTTTTTTTCATCAATTTTAAAGTATATATCACAATGGATCAGATTGTAGACTTTGAAAAGCTTGTTTGTCATGTTTGCATTTACCGATTCTCTTGATTTTTTTTTGCACCCAAAAAAAACAGTCTAATTCCTGCACCTGAACTAATAACGTATTCACAAAATTGTTTGTTGTCACGTGATTATAACGAATTTTTGAATGTTGAACAATGCAAATGGTATATAGTTCATGTTGTTAAATATTTTGTAAAATGATGTTTAACTATGCTCTTGATATTTCAAAATTTCTATTACAGTTTCAGGTGAAAATGAAAACGATGCCATTGATGCTGTTGTTATCGGTTATTTTGATTTTGTGAATGTCTAAAATCTGCAGAATTTAAAAAAAAGGGAGAAATTCTCCAATCAACTACATTTTACTTTTGTTTGTTCTCAACTAAGATTCTATAATTTATGTGTACCTAATTGTAGCTACTATACTATTTCATTTTTCTATACCGTTGACAATTACAAAAAAAACATCTGTAGAGCTTGTACTTTGGTTCTGTCACGTGACTCGGTTATAAGCTTTTTGGTTTGTTTCGCTTCCAGAAGTAGTCGGTTACAATCTTATTCATAATCAATGTGTTCTACAGTTTAGCATTTGCTAACTATTAATAACACTGGTTTATCCACTTGTTTTAAGAGCTGGTTTTGTTTATTTTTTTGGTACACTAGGGGAATGGCTTAGTATTTGTCTACGTGTATTGATTGAAATAGATAAATAACTCACCCCCACACATCCCATCTAATCAATATAATATGAGAGGGCAATAAATTCTCTTATCGTCATTTCTACAAGTTTTTTTTTGCCGCCCACAAGCTCTTTCTTTACACAAAGTAAAACCAATTCACTCATTATTTTTTAGTGCATACTTAATACTGAGGATCTGACTTCACTACACTGCCCAATCATTATCATTACTACTAACTACACACACTTTCTCCTTTGCTCACCCCCCCCTTTTTTTTGTATTCCTTATCATTAATCATTTACAAATAACTACTCTTTTCATTACTACAACAACTATTACGATAATATTATATTTGTTAATCAATCACTTGGCTTCCATATTTGTTTTATCTGATTAGTTCTTTTTTTTTTTTGATACCCTAAATCAAGAGTTTAACTCGTTTTATATAGAGTCCCACCGTTCCGCCACACCCTCCACCTTATCATATCCAGATAATGTTGAAAACAAGTTTATCCCCAAATTATAAACCTGATTTGAGTGATTCTGATACCAGTAATGATAAAATGAAGAATGATACTGCTGAGGTTAGTAAAACCACTGGTAAAAACAATAGTAAATCTACATCTAGATTAACTACACCAGTAGATGAAGATTGGTCAATCATTTCGTCATCTTCTGATCTTGATATTGATGATGAACGGTCTACTACTAGCTCCCAAGATTATCCTCAATTAATAATCAACGATTCAACGGACTTATCTATTTTAAAAGTACCCGAACAACACGTACCTCAAACATCCTTAAAAACAGGTACCACCACGCACCAAAATGAAGAGGGGAATCCCAATCTTGAAACTTCCCAAACTACAATATCCACACCTTCAGACTCAGATTTGGAAATGGAATCAGATTCAAATTCTATTTTGAGTGGTGGGAGTAGTAACAACAACAATGATAATTCTCTTAATGTTGGTTCTAAAATCCGGTTTTTCGAAAACTTGACTCAATTGAATGATTCAATAAAACAAAAATCAAATCAATTTTATTATGATTTTGCCAAAATTCATTTAGATAATTATATTGATGATCAACAACACAGACAAGAAGAATTGACAAATGAAGAAACGAAGGAAGGCGAAATAGAAGAAAATTTGGATGATACTATTGAATTAGTATCTAATATTGAGTCGATACCTAGTGAGAATGGTGTTATTGATTCATCTTTGTCTACAATAAAAGATAGTCAAGTTGGGGATTTAATACTGAAACATAACGACAACAATAACAACACTATTGTTGTAAGGAAATCTAAACCAGTATTGGTTCGTGCAGTTCAAAACTTGCAAATCTTTTTAGATAACCATTCCGATTATCTTTATTATTATATGATGGCAGCTATGGTGGTTGGTATTATTCCAGTGATTTATAGTATCAAGTATGTTTTGGTTCCTAAACAAGTTGTTGAGAAACCCTTGACAGCTTTTGATAAATTGAATCAAATGTGGGACCATTTGTTATATGAAGAGGAACAGGAAGTGATTACCAAGAGAAGTATATTTTTCATTGGTAGTGGTGGTAGTACCACTACTGGGAAGCATAAAACTAATAAATTGATCAAATTTATTAATACTTTGCAATACAATTTTCATGATAGAGCTCTCCCTCAGTATTATGTTATGGTTGATAAAGTGAATTTTTATAGTAACAGGTTTTGGAAACAATCTCAAGATTTGGGAGCAGAGAGTTTAATCAAGTTGAAATTGTGGGGTGATCAAAGTGTTGTCATTCTCAACAAGTATTCGGTTATTGGATTGAGGAAGTTTGATTATTACAGTCAAGTTGGACTAGATAATTTTATTAAATACAGAGAATTAAGCTTGGATAATTTACAGAGATTTTATTCTAGAGCAGGTTTCCTTGGTAAAAGATACGGCCATAATGTAATTGTGGGATCAAAACGTATATTGAAGGATATCACTCATCAAAGTCAACAGTTGAAGACTTTTATGGAAGAGGTTTTCAATAGTGATTCTTATGATGATTTGAAAGAAAATATTCATCAACAATGGACACATTTGATTAGTAATTATAATTCCAATGCGGCAGCTGCTGTTTCCACCGCTTCCAAATTCAAATCAAGATTGGATAAGAATGCTGTTCAAATTTATAAATTTGGTAAGAATTTAGCTGATTCTATCAAAAGCGAATTAGCTAGTTCTTGAGTAGTTTTATTGTCTTGTTAGCTAGTCGTGGGTATTTGAATTATTCAAATTTATTATTTCAATTTTGGGTGTTTTTTTTATATTTGTTGGTTTGTTAATTGGTTTTTATTTGTCTTTATTTTTTTAACATAATTAGATGATTTATTACTGTTTAAGGAGATGGTTTCAGGCACACATTATTCCTCCATTTTTTATATATACTATTAGTATACCCAGTTCTGTTCTCTTATCAGCTTTGTTTGTTTTATTGCTGAATTGGACTAGTTGTTATTTTTGGTTTGTCGATACTTTCATCTGGTATTTGAAAGTAGTTTAACTGGGATTATGTATTAATATCCCCATAGTTTGTCCAATTTGAATTGAATTTAGTTTGTATAGGTTTTGTTTTGTTCTGTTCTATTTCAATTCTTTTTTTTATATTAGCTTCTGTAAGTGGAGCCATATTTTCCACTCAAATGATGCAGTAGTTACTTGATTTCACCTATTGGTTGATTTGATAGTCTTTGGAAGACGATTCGTGGGTTTACAGGTAAGGTAGTGTATGTAAAACCAAAAATTGAAAGGATATACAATTTTTACAGCTTTTTGGCAACACTCAATGTACGTTGTTGTAATTAAAGATAAAGAAACGTATAGAATAAGAAATTATAAACCAGAATTCAGTCTGATGTTGTGCTTTAACAATTGTTGAATTTTACATCAAGAGTTTAAAGAGTAGAATGAGAACAAACTTGACACCAGTTTCCCACATACAATGCACACTTTTATCTCGGTTGCTAAAATTTCAGCATTTCCCATTCTTGGTTGTAAACTTAACTCCTTACCTCCCTCCCTCCCCTTAAATATGTTCAATAATCAACTCAAACCCAATGGTCAGGTTGATTAATTGGTTGGTTGTTCAAGTTGTTAGTTGTTGGTTCTCGGATAATTTAACAATCGCCCAAACTTCCAACTAGCACCAGCCAACACTCAACAGGCAACAACGAACAAAAAGCAAACAATAAGAAAATTTTTTGCGTACGAATCTCAAACCAAGAAATTAGAAGGAGAAAGAAGAAAATCTCAACAACAACCAAAAAAAATGACAAGTTAAATAATTCAGGATTCCACAATTGTTCACATTTCAGCAACAACAACAACAACAAATCATCATTTTACATTTTACTATTGGAAGAGGAATTACTATAGAAGATCAATTTATATATCCCCCATTTCAATTCAATCAACTTATTTGTATCATAAAGTAAATTACCTTGTATTATTGATTGTATTTGGTTTAAACAATCTTGTGTTTTTCTTTTTTGTAATTTCAATCAAATTGTATTATTTCATTACTTTATAGTAAGCATCCAGCATATTTTGAATAAAGAAAGACAAAAAAAAGAGATAGACATATATCATGGGTATGTTATTTGTTGTTAGATTTTGCTAAACCCCTTAGTGAATTTGATTTTACTAACATATAAAAATTACAGGTATTCCAAAGTTTTTCCGATTCATCTCTGAGAGATGGCCATTGATTTCCCAATTAATTGATGAAAATCAAATCCCCGAATTTGATAATTTGTATCTTGATATGAATTCTATATTGCATACTTGTACTCATTCTAATGATAATACAATTACCAGACTTCTGGATGATCAAATGTATGCTGCCATATTCAATTATATCGAACATTTATTCCAAATCATTAAACCTCAAAAAACTTTCTATATGGCTATTGATGGGGTTGCTCCTCGAGCTAAAATGAATCAACAACGTGCCAGAAGATTTAGAACTGCTTATGAAGCAGAAATAAATTTAAAGAAAGCCATTGAAAATGGAGAAGAAATACCTAAAGAAGATCCATTTGATTCAAATTCTATTACTCCAGGTACAGAGTTTATGGCTAACTTGACAAATAATTTGAAATATTTCATTCATAAAAAAATCACTGAAGATTCAAGTTGGGCCAATATTGAAATCATTTTGAGTGGTCATGAAGTCCCCGGTGAAGGTGAACATAAAATTATGGAATATATTCGTTCAATAAGATCTCAAGATGATTATAATCCAAATTTAAGACATTGTATCTATGGGTTAGATGCTGATTTGATCATGTTAGGATTGGTCACACATGATCCTCATTTTGCATTATTGAGAGAAGAAGTCACTTTTGGCCCACAACGTAAAGTTGGTCCTAAAGATTTACATGATCAGAAATTTTATCTTTTACATTTATCATTATTAAGAGAATATTTAAGTTTAGAATTCCAAGAAATTGAAAATCAATTGAATTTTGAATATGATTTTGATAGAATTTTAGATGATTTTATTTTAATTATGTATGTCATTGGTAATGATTTTTTGCCAAATTTACCTGATTTGTTTATCAATAAGGGAGCATTCCCATTGTTAATTGCTGCTTTCAAACAAACATTGTTAGAAAGTGACGGTTATATCAATGAAAATGGGAAAATTAATTTAGTCAGATTAAACATTTATATCAAAATTTTATCTAAATTTGAATTTGAAAATTTTGAAAAACATGAAGTTGATGTTGAATGGTTTAATAAAAAATTAGATGATATTTCAATTTCTGGTGAAAAGAAACGTCAAAGAATTGGGAAATTGTTAATTTTAAAAGAACAAAAAAAATTAGTTGGATTTATTAAACCCTGGCTTATGGAATGGGCTAGTCAACCAATCAATGAAATTTTGAATTTAGATCAGCAAGGTAAATTACCAACTTTACATTTAAATAAAGATGATGTTGAGAAAAATTTGGAGTTTATTAAAGAATTTGCCATTGAAGCTGGGTTTTTAATAATTCATTCCCAATCTAATGATACTTATGAGGCCAAATTAGATATTGATGGGATTTCACCTACTGAAAGTGAAGAAGAACATGAAGAACGTATAACTGAATTAAGGAAAACCATTAAACAATATCAATCGGCTAATTTAATTGAAAGTGAAGAAGTTTTGAATGAAACTAAAGAAGTGTATTCCGAAAAATTTCAATCTTGGAAAAATGATTATTATCAACCAAAATTACATTTCTCCATTGATACCGAAGAAGGTAAAGGTGACCTAATTGAAATGACCAAACATTATATTGAAGGTTTACAATGGGTTTTGTATTATTATTATCGTGGTTGTCCATCATGGAATTGGTATTATAGATATCATTATGCTCCTAGAATTTCTGATATTTCATTAGGATTAGAAGAATTGATCAATGAAAAAACTGATTTAAAATTTGAATTATCTCATCCTTTTAAACCTTTTGAACAATTAATGGCTGTTTTACCTGCTCGATCCAAAAAATTGATGCCAGTGGTTTATCGTCCTTTAATGAGCGATGAAAAATCACCAATTATAAATTTCTATCCTCATGAAGTTGACATTGATATGAATGGTAAAACTGCTTCTTGGGAAGCAGTAGTATTATTAGATTTTGTTGATGAGAAAAAATTGATTGAAGCATTAAAACCCATTGAATCTAAATTAACCCCTGAGGAGAAACAAAGAAATTCTTATGGTCATGCTATCAAATTCATTCATAATCCACAAATTGATCATGTTTTTTCATCACCGTTACCAGGGTTTTTCCATGATATTGAACATGATCAATGTTATGAAGAAGAATTCAAATTACCTAAAATTGAAAATTTGAAAATTGGATTTATTAAAGGAGCTAAAACTGGTAAAGATTTATTAGCTGGATTCCCAACATTATCAACCATTCCATTTACTTCTGAATTAGCATTGAATGAAGTTAAAATTTTTAATTTCCCTTCAAGATCAGAATCAATGATTTTGAATGTTGAAGATGTTTGGTCTGATTTGACCGTGGCACAATTTGCTCAAAGTTTTGTTAATAAATTAGTTTATTCCAAATGGCCATTTTTAAGAGAATGTCGAGTGGTTAAAGTTGTAAGTGAAGAACATAAATTTGAATCAATTAAAACTAACACGGGATTGAAAAAAGTTGTTACTAATGAGTTGAGTGTTGAAGATAAAAAATCATTCCGTTCCGAAGTTTCTAATCTTAAAGTTACTTGGGATAAATTTAAGGGGGTCAAATTAGGTGAAATAAATGCATTAGTTTATGTTAAACCGGTAAATGGATTAATTAGGAATCATAAGGGGGCTTATGTGAAGACATATTCTAAAGATGTTGAGGTCTATCCTTTACAATTGATTGTCAAAGAAGTTACTAATAAAGATCAAAGATATTTGACTAGACCACCATTACCAATTGATCAAGAATTCCCTATTGATTCTCAAGTTGTATTCTTGGGAGATATGGCTTATGGATCACCAGCAAAGATTGTTGGATATAATGAAGATAAAACTAAATTGGGGGTGAAAATTTTTAAGATTCAACTGACAGCAGAACCAAACATTGGTAAAAAGAGATTAACTATTGAGAAAAATGAAATCAAATATTATCCTTCATTTGAAGTTGCTAAAACTTTAAGACTTAATCCATTATTGTTATCTAAAATTACTAGTCAATTCATGGTTCAAGATTCTTCCAAAGGTAAAGTAAATATTGGATTAGAATTAAAATTTGAAAGTAAACGTCAAAAAGTTTTAGGTTATACTAGAAAACTGAGTAATGGGAAATTTTGGGAATTTTCTCCATTGGCTATTAATTTAATTAATACTTATAAAACAAAATTCCCTGGGTTATTTAAAAAATTAGTTAATAACGTTAGTGGATCCAATTTTCCTACTGTGGATGAAATTCTGAGTCTTGAAGAATTAAAAGAAATTAGATCATGGTTAAAAGAAGTGAAAAGTGAATTAATCCCTGTTTCATTAGAAAGTGAATCATTTACCAAATTCAGTTATCAAGCCATTGAACAATATATGGATAATTATTTATCAATGAATCAAATCCCAACTATAAATAAAGATATTAAAGGTGTTCCTCGTGAAGCCATTTTGAATGCTAATGAATCGTATCAATTATTAAGTGATCAAAGGTTTGAATTAGGTGATAGAATAATTTATGTTCAAGATTTTGGTAAGGTACCTATTTTATCTAAAGGTACTGTGGCTTCAATTTTAACCGTTGGATCCAAAACTTCATTAGGGGTGATTTTCGATCAACCTTTATTGAGTGGTAATAATATGAATGGGAAATTGAATTCTAATCGAGGATTAATTATTGATTCTTCATTGGTGTTGAATTTAACTAATAAACAATTTGTTTATCATTCTCATGCATCAAAAAATAGAAAGAAATTGACTGATGAAGAAAAAATTGCGAAATTGAAAGCAATAGAAGCTAAAAAGAATCAGAAGCAACAACAGCAACAAAAAGAACAACAAACTAAGCAAAAGCAAGTTGAACAACAAAAACAAAAAGGTGCTAATGAATTGTTGTCTTTGTTGAAGAAAAAACTGGATATGAATAGTACTACCACTACTTCCACTACTGATGGAGATTGTAAGAAAACAGAAGAAAAAGATGATGACAAAAATAATGGTAATGAAGATGAAAGAGTTGATCCTAATGCAATTAAACAAATTTATGGCCATATTTATTCTAATGTTATGAATCAAGGTAATGTTCGTCCTCCACCACCGCCACCAACAGGTCCAGGTCATCCACAACAATTTCCTTATGGTATGCCTATTCCTCCACCAGGTGCACCAATGCATCCTGGTTATATTCCTGTAGTTCCAGGAAATCCATTACCTCCTAGTTTCTATCAACAATATCCACCAAATGGACAACAGTTTGTCAATTCACAACCACCGCCACCACCACCACCGCCATCACAACAACAACAACCTCAAGTAGCTGAGTCAACTTCTGACGAGAAATCAAAAAATGATAACAAGCACAATGTAAATGGTAGAGGAAGAGGTGGTTCTAGAGGAAGAGGCGGATATAGAGGAAGAGGCGGAGTTAGAGGTGGGCGAGGTGGAAATAAATCATCTCATCAAAATCAACCTAAAGATAAGGTAAAACAAGAATCATAATTATGTTTGATATCACCATATGAATATGTCAAAGATATTCCATTCTCTTACAGTTATCAGTGTAATGCATTATTGTGTATGATTATATTATTTTATATATAGTTGATTTGCTCTATGTACAGAAATTATTGAAATAAAAGTATTCAAAAATTAGTCCAACTTCATCCTTATTAATAGTGTAGTTATTTACTTTGTACCGGAACTTGTCCCAGTATTATTGTTAGTAGTATTAGCCAAATTCTGATTGCTATTACTACTACCACTTTTACCATCTGCCTTAGTATTATTGTTATTAAGATGATAATGATGATGATGATCTAATTCAACATCATTTTCACCAGGTAAATTAACTAATCCTAAAGAATCCCAATCAGATTTTTCCATTAATTGATTATCCATTCGACATTTTAAATATTGTTTAGCTAATATTCGACAATTAGGAGCATTTTTATTCTCAGTAAATTTCATACAAGTTAAATATTTCGTCATATATTCTTTACATTCACCATCATGATCTAATGGGAATGATCCTCTTTCAGGTGGTGTTGGAGTCCAAGTACGGAAATTACCTCCTATAAAAAAAGAAAATAGCATTAGTACGTAAACAAATAGATCTTTTTATAGACATGGTTTATAACATACCTGGTGCTCCTGTGGCCATAATGAAATAATTTGGGGTATTTGGTCTTGTTGGGATAAGGAAACGGACTTTGAAATATATTCTGGTTCGATATTAATTTCTTGTCTCATTAGAAAAAAAAGAACATTCTTGCAAAAATTAGAAACTTTAATACCGATCATGTGCTAGTCACGTGATATATTCGTTTCAATTGATCAATGATACACTTCAATGTAAAACTGGCCACATGATTTAGTTAATCGTATTTCTATATTTGTCCACAAGGGCAAACCATGTTGTTTGGGAAAAAACCAAAATTTATTTTCTAGCTGTTGATTGTTAGTTAAGATATTATTTTTTTGTTTTGTATGCTTTCCAATGTAACAGCTTAAAATTGTATTGATATATAACGGGTTGCTTTCAATATCCGTTTTTATTTTATTCTGTCATTTGGATGGTTAATAGGAATGATGGAGTTAAACATATACCAGTTTCTTAAACCCGAAAAACAGCAACAGCAATCACTTTAAGAAACTGATGAAAGATAAAAGATAAAAGAAGAATTTAACCCCAGTGGTAATAGATTCTGCCTCTAATGCATGAATAGAGAGATTGATTGATTGATTGTGTGATTGTATTTTAATGCTTACGAAGAGTATATAGTTTATTCTTTGAATCAAAGTGTATAAACCTTGGTTAGTGAATGGATTGGGTGTTGCTATTAGTAAGAAAGAAAATCACTACGGAACCAAATAAAAAAGGTGGGGTAACGCTATAATTGTTGGTATCAGATCTTTTTTATTTTTACCCGAAAATTATAAACTCATGTCTTTCCTCCCTCCCCCCCCCTCTGAACAAAAAAAGATTTACCCGTCATTAACCGATTGATCTACAATTAGTGAAAACCCCTCTTTTTTTGTCCTTTTGGTTTCTTCTTCTATTGTTGATGTTTTTTCATTGCCATACAAAAAAATAATTAAATTCAATACAATTCAATTCAATTTGGATCACCCTAACACCACAAGAACAAAGATTATCATAAATCACACACGTTTCAATATTTGCCTTTTAAAGTTTAACCCACCTACTAATTATATGAATAATTAAGAATACACATTAACATCCATCTTTTAATATTCTATACAAACAGGGATGGCTATGAAACTACCGTAATCGTTTCAATTGACAACTCACACTGGTCTTACTGATGAATGACTAACTAACTATGGTTGACTTGTCATAAGACAATTTACTAATTCATTTTTTTTTTTTCAGATGATTGAGTTAAAGAGGATAAATGTCGCATGCGCTTTAATGCGCGCATCTTCTTGTTCGGATCAAAGGGAGATTCCAAGTTTGGAGGCTTCTCGCACTTAGACACTGTCAAGGCTGTTGGTGTATGAATAGGTAGTTAACATTTATTATTAAATTGTAGATATACAAAATAGACTTGGTTTTTAGAGTTAGTGTAGCTTCAATTAGAAGAATCGTTTTATTTTTATTTGGTTGTAGTTATTGAGGTAGTAGTTGTAGTTACATTAGTTATTACAATTGTGGTTGCAAAAAAAAATATTATCAAATAATTATCTGAACAAATTGATCAAATTTTTCTTACCAAAATTTTTTTGTTTGTTCATTGTAACAGATTTACAACCAAAAAAGAACATTTACATTGGGTTGTAAATTATTTGATCTATTTAATACATCCTTCTTCCTTCTTGATTTGATCTTTTTGTTCAATTTCAAACAACCTTAGGAACTTAGCATATCAAGACCAATTCCCATAATTTACACACATTGGTTAATTCCGGCTGAAACAACAACCAAACAAACAATTCTACCAATCCTAGACAGTCAACTATACCGAAGTTCCCAATTTCTATAAATATTTAAAACGCCACATCAGTACTCCGATCCTTCTTGTTTTCTCAGAGACAACTTGTTACCACATTACATTTAGTTGTAAAGTCCAAACAGTTTTGAATCATTGTGCCTTTTGATTGTCCTTCACCTAACGTCCCCCAAGCGCGACATTTTTCCTAATTTGAGTCATACTTTCATTAAGACACACAAAGGAAGAAAAAAGAAATCAGATTTGAAGTTTTGTCGTCGCTCTTTCGTCCTCCGCTAACGGATAAGGTCCCATAGGATTAATCTTGCGTGCTTACTATTTTCTTAATTTTATCACATTCAATTAAGTAGTTTACTACTTTATTCGTTGTGGTGAATCACAAATACAATATAAGCTTATAGACAGCTTATTTCAAGTTATATGTCCTAAGACCGAATTCATACTCCACATTTGAAGAAACTAAAAAACGAAAACAAAACATTTAATTCATCACTCTTTTTAGAAAAAAGAAACTTTAATAAGAAAAAGGTAAAAGAAAAGAAAACAAGAAAAGACAAATCATCAACACTAACTTATAAAGAAAACACACAGCACAAGCAAAAGACGCATTTTGTAATTTATTAATTGCAACAAACAAATACTAACAACAAGAATAAGAACAACAAGAACAACCTTAACCACAACTAGTAATAAAAGAAAGATAGATAAAAAATTTTTCTGTTTAAATAAATTAGACAACTTTTTCCCACAAAAATTTCAAAATTTCAAAAGCTTTTTACTTTTGTTTCCCCAGAGTTTTTTTTTGTTTTTCTTTCTTCAAGTATAAATTAAACCAATTCCTTCAATAATTAATTTTTGAAGTTGTTATTAGTTTCAATTTCACTAGATCCAATTGTCCTTCATATCATCATTTGTTATTTGATTCTTATTTCAATATAATAAGAATAATAATAGAGAACAATTTCCATTCCCATCCCCATCCTCACCACCATTGCATTTGCATTTTTTTTTTTTTATTTAAAAACAGATAAAAAGAGCCTTTCTTCCGAGGACAAAGTAATTTCTTTTTTTTTTTTACACAAATAGAAATTTTTCAAAATTGGTTTCTTGTTGTTTGGATTGTGAATCACATTTTCAACTACACCCGAATATTTTTCCGACGAAATTTAACAGTTTCCTTTCATCTTTGATCAATTTTTTTTTCCCTTTTTTTACTTTCTTTCGTCTTTTTTTTGATTTATTTTTAAACAGAACTAGAGCAATACATTATTAATTATTAATAGAGTCCAGTTATTTATTTATTCAGTTATTTATTTATTTATTGCTAAGTTTAAAAAAAAAAAAAATTATGAGTTCTTTGAGTTCAGAATTGAAAGCCAAAGAAATTTTCAATCAATTTGCAACAGAAGGTGCAAATGAAGAGAAAATCATTACTTTACCTGATTTCATCAATGTTTTATCCCCATTTACTACTGATATCCCTAAACAAGCATTTTCACTTTTATATTTGATTGCTGATGCTGAAAAAAAGGGGTTTGTCACTGAAGATAATTGGTTGAAATTTGTTAACACTTTGACTTCACCTGATGGTGAATATAAATTGTTGTATCAATTTCTTTCTGGCCAACAAAATACCAATTCAAAAATCACTTATTCCCAATGTATTGATATTTTGAATAAAATCAATTCATCAATAGATCCAAGTTATCAACAGAAACTTATAAAATTGAATTGGATTTATTTCCCCAGATTTTTTGAACCTAATGGATCGATTGAATTTAATGATTTTGTTACTTTAATTAGTTATTTACCAGTAACCAAATTGATTGGTAATTTTGAAATCACTGCTTCGAAATCGAAAACTGTTAATGGTGAAGAATTGGTTAGATTATTATCAACAAATTTAAATCATAAACTTTCCAATAAATTAAAAATTAATTTACATAATGTTACGGATTTTTTCGGTAAACAACAAGATTATACTTTATCCAATTTGTTATTTATTTATGATGCTTTAAGTAAAGTTGATTTAATCAATGAAGTCATTGTCAATACTCCACCAACAACTAAAGATAAAGATGATATTTTAATCAACAAGACTGATTTATATAATCATTTGAATGATCCATTACTAAAATCTGCCAATTTCAAACCAGTTTCAAGATTAGAACTTGATTTATTATTTTATTTAATTAATAAAAAAACTGATGAAGATATCCCCAGAAGAGAATTGGTATCATTTTTAAATCCAAATTTTAATAATAATTTAAATACTTTGGCACCAATTTTTGAACATTCTCAAAGTAAACATTCAACAATTGATGGTGGGGATAATTTTTCTTTATGGCCACTTTATGATTCATTATATTCATTTTTCTTGGGGTCTATTGCTGGATGTATTGGTGCCACTGCAGTTTATCCAATTGATTTGGTTAAAACAAGAATGCAAGCACAGAAGCATAATGCCTTGTATGATAATTCATTGGATTGTTTCAAGAAAATTTTGAGAAATGAAGGATTCAAAGGATTATATTCTGGATTGGGGGCTCAGTTAGTTGGTGTTGCCCCTGAAAAAGCCATTAAATTAACGGTTAATGATTTAGTACGTGGAATTGGTAGTAATGAAGATGGTAGTATTACTATGAAATGGGAAATTTTAGCTGGTCTGACTGCTGGTGGATGTCAAGTTATTTTCACTAATCCATTAGAAATTGTTAAAATTAGATTACAAATGCAAGGTAATACGAAAAATTTAAGTAAACCTGGTGAAATTCCTCATAAACATTTAAATGCTAGTCAAATCATTAGACAATTAGGATTAAGAGGATTATATAAAGGAGCTAGTGCATGTCTTTTGAGAGATGTACCCTTTTCCGCCATTTATTTCCCAACTTATGCTAATTTGAAAAAACATATGTTTGGATTTGATCCAAATGATAAAACTAAACATCAAAAACTTTCAACTTGGCAATTATTAGTAGCTGGTGCTTTAGCTGGTGCTCCAGCAGCTTTTTTCACTACACCTGCTGATGTTATTAAAACTAGATTACAAGTTGCTGGTAAAAAAAATGAAGCTAAATATAAAGGTATTTTAGATTGTGGAGCATCAATTTTAAAACAAGAAGGTTTAAGTGCTTTCTTTAAAGGTTCATTAGCTAGAGTTTTCAGATCTTCACCACAATTTGGGTTCACTTTGGCATCATATGAATTATTACAAAATTTATTCCCATTACATCCTCCATTAACTCGTGAATCTAGTTTTAAAGGTATTAGTGGTTATCCTGGTGTTTATAATTTGACTAATGATCAAGTTTATAATTCTCAAGAAAAGAATGAAAGATTAATATTGATGAATAAATCTGAATTATCACCATCACCATCAACAACATCGTCATCATCATCATTAGATACAGTTAATGATACTTTAGTTAAATTACCAGCAGAATATATTTATAAATCTCAAGATGCCGTTAAATTATTATTGGATATTGATTATAAATTTGGTAATTTCAATTATGATTCTTATGTC
>OKKB01000128.1_pt1 | contig 46548 bp, 19 predicted proteins | sample 1613931 | NCBI WGS metagenome assembly OKKB01 (sample SAMN04436893, study PRJEB24849) | human gut metagenome | biome: human gut; feature: NICU; material: stool | host: Homo sapiens | place: USA: Saint Louis, MO | collected 2012-02-08
ATATAAAAACAATTAGGAATTAAATCATAAACTCTATTAATACAATAATTAAAAAAAAATAAAATGGAGGGGATGAGCTAAACTCACATTTATATAAATCCTTTGGTGTGGGTTGGGTTGTTATTTGATATAGTTGAAGTTGTAGAATGTTCACGTTTATGATTATTAAATGATGTTGATTGATTATAAGGATGTGTTATTGGTGACAATTCATCATTTTCTTCACGTTTCTCATTTGAATCTCTTTCATCATTAAGCAATGTATCACTCAATCTTCTTACTGTAGTTATGTTATTATTAGTAGTGGTGGTAGTATTATTGTTTTTATCTTTTAGTGATTTCTTTTTCGACAATTTTCTAGATATTTTTGATTTCCATTTTTCAGCCAATTTTTTATTCTTATCTTCTTCATTATTGACAACACGAGTATTATCTTCATTAGTGAAACTAGTGTCATCATCATAATCTGATGTTAGTTCACGAGTTTTATCTGGTCTGACAAAATCTTGATTTGTTCTTGAATCATCTTCTTCATCTAATGATAAATCATTAAGTTTGTACATTTGTGATTCCCAATCAGCTGAATGATCTTGTGCTGCTACTCCTAATGCTGTCAATTCTTCATCACCACCACCAACGCCACCGTGACCTCCATTTGTATTACTAAATCCAGTTTTTTCAGTTAAACTCTTGTGTTTGATTGAAGATTTTCTTTGGAATGAAAATCTATCATCTTTAGCAGGAGCAAATCTAGCATCAGGATTCTTCGACATTACTGATAATAATACAAATACAATGACCAAAATCAATAAAATCAATGAAAAGGCAGCATTTAAAATGAAAAATACCCATCCCATAATAGATGCCACAGGAGCTGGTTGACCAAATAAATCAGAGAAAAATAAAAATAAAAATGAATTAATGGTGGTGACAATTGACATCATATAATTGATAACATTTGTTGGTTTATTCAAATAAGGTCCCGTCCAAATCAAATAAATTGTATAAGCTAAATCAGCAACAAAAATCGGTAAAACAGAAACTTTACCGGCATCTTGACAAAAAGCAATAAATAATGCTTTGAAAACATTATATCCCATGAGTACAACACCAAACCAATATTTGTTGGCGTGAAACATTGTATAACAGAACCCCCATTTTTGTAATACTTTATTATCACCATATAATAATGCTGCGGGATTATTATAAGTTCTAATGGATTGTCTTCCAATTTTCATAACATTGAAATATGACCATCCCAACACCCCCAATAATAATAATACAAATAACACTGCTAAAACAACCATAGCCGGTGAATCATTTTGAGTGAATTCCCATAAGGAAAATATTATCAATTGAGTCGATCCAATGGCAATATATCTTAAAAGAGATCCTTTAATTAAATTGGGGAAACTTCCACGGAAGGAATTAAAAGGTCTTGGATTAATTTTTTTGGCACGAGTTAATAATATAATCACTGATTTCACCAATACCAATAATACCACTAATAAATATCCAATTAACACAAACCAAGTGTATCCAGTGGCAACAATAGATGTTGGTTCAATTTTGGAATTATACCCAATTCTTTTAATACCACGCAACACATATAAATTACTATGTGAACGTAAAGCATATTCTAAAGATCTTTTAGCCACACCAGCAACATAATCTAAAGATCTCTTGTGTTTTTGTACTAAAACTTGTTTGGTTGACGAAATAAAATATGTTGTTGGTGAACCTCCAGTCAGTTGAATATACCAACGGAAAATATTTTGCATAAATTGAATACGAATTAATCCCATTGACCAAGCTAAATTTTCTGACCAAGCACTGGCAATTGGTGGGACTCTTTCAACTGCTTGCATTGAAACAACAACAACACTTTGGAAATAAAGGAAAAGTGATAATGAATTAGCCGAAATGTGGGAAGCAGCATTAGAATTTCCAAAAGTAGACAACATAGCAGCCACAATCAATCCTAAACCAGCAATACATGCGGTGGCCCATTTAACTCCGGTTTGACTAATAGTTTTACCATTGGAAAAATTGGCTTGTAAACAAGATAATGTATCACCTGAATCTCTTTCTTTAACAACAAGTTTTACCACAGCATCAATATCGGGCACTTGATAAGCAATACCAGGGATTTGTTTAGTGTATTCCGAACTAATATATTGAACAGAATCAATTTGTAAAGCACCAGGGAAAATTGGACAAAATTGTTTCCAACCCAAGGAACAAACATTTATATCTTTTTCAATAATTAAAAACCCATAAGCATAAACTTGAACGTGAGCAGTAATATATGCACTAATTGAAGTAGTTAAATCAAGGGCATACCTTAAAGATCTATCATCGGGATTGAATGTAACATTGAAATAACTAGGAGAAATTTGTGAATTATCCATACATGTGACTAAAGAAGTAGCCGAAAGCTTCCTTCTGGCTTCAGTAGTTGATACAAAGCAAGAAAGTAGTAATGTTAATATTGAAAAAAACACAGACGATAGCATGATAATTGTGAATAAAGCAATTCAATAAGTTAAGTATGAAAAAACAACGAAAACGAAAAACGAAAAACAAAAAACAGAAATAGAAATTTTAATAAATGATTGAATAAAGCAATAATGTGTCTCTATGTGTATGTGAGTGTATGTCTATGTCGATTGTCGATTATCGATTGTCAATGTTGATAGTAGTTGATGGTGGTGGTGGTGCTGTGTAAAAAAAGAAAAAAAAAAGGAAAAAATTGATCTATCCCTTCTCTTTCCCGTGTTTCGATATTCAAAAAAAATAGCTGAAAACAAGAAAAATAGATATATGTGTGACCTTTTGGAGGGGAGAATAAGTGAAATATTGTTTATAGAACTATAGGACTGATAATCAGTTATAGTATAAGTAGTAAATGAAGAATCTATCAACACACAGCTTGTAAAGAAAAAGATGTGAAAAAGAGAGACAGAAATAGAAATAGAAACAGAGAAATAAAAAAAAATATTAAATTTATTATTAAAACAAAATTTAAGAAGAAAGGGACACCCGAAATACAACTAGACTACTACCAAAGAATTAGTATTGTGGTGTATTCTTAGAATTATTGTTAAATCGTGTATTTTGTGCTAAAAACTTTTTTTCTTCTTCTTCTTCTTCTTCTTCCCGTTGCTTTTTTTTTTTCTTTTTTCTTGTGCGTGTACTTGTGTGTGTGTGTTGTTTTCTTTTTTTCCGAGTAATAGGAAGAAGATGATGGAGACAATTCTCTATTTTTGTGTTGTGTTTGATCTTGCGTCATCCAATAGATTTCTTTGGGTATTGGTTGTAAAGTAGTAAAACCCCTTCTACATTTTTTCAACCAGCCCCCACACGTGACTTACCCAATTCTTTTTTTTAGAACTGAAATTTTCGGTCATATCGTTTGAATTACTTAATTTCTTAACTTGCTGATTAATACTCAAAAGTTTTAATAGATCTTTAATATATCTAGTCTAATAGTAAAGAATTCATTGTTTATAAGTTTTTTGTTCAGTTTATTTAGTTTGTGTTTCCCGTTATTTCCTTTGTTTATATTGTCCTTTTTTTGTTAAGGTGGCATTGTCAAACTTCTTGGTGTGGAGGTTGCACGTGACTATACACTATTCCGATCGCTTTTGTCCTTAACGGTGAATGAATGCATCGCCTCCTTTTTTTGTTAATTTCCGCACACCTAAAGCAAGAAAAAAGAGGTGTAAGTTTTTTACTAAATATAGAAACTAAACTAACAAAATTTCTTGTGTGGAACTTTGTCCCAGTGCAATATTTGTTGATTGTGCAATAAGTAAACAAGAACAGCCTCCATTCTCATTTATCAATTATATTTTAAGTTTATCCATGTTTATTTATTCTACAAAATTATGTTATACCTAGCCGTTTCTTGGCTGTGTGTGTCTGTGTGTGGGGAGATTCATCTAAGCAAGAAAACGCCAACAATTTTTTTTCTGCGCGTTTTTCCACGACCGCGTAAAAAACTACTCTGTTGTTGTTTGTAATTCTCGAGATTTGATCTCTACTTTTATTATTTGCGTGTTGCAATTGCAAATTATTCATTAATTGCAACACAAACTCTGATTTGGTTCTATTGGGAAGTTTTAATTCCAAATTTGGTCCATATGCCCTCCTAGCCATTTTTTTTTTCAAAAACCCCATAATGAATTCACCAATGGTTCAATCATATGTAAATTTGAAATACTACCTATTTTTGAATGAATACTAAAGTGGCTGTGTATGATATTGAGAATACTACATAGTATACTGACGTTGCTTAAAATCTACTACATTGTCACTGAGCAACCTTAGTGTTTCCAAAAAAATAACGTTATGGCAAGCAGATTAATCATCATCACCACAGTCCTCATCATTTGTACTAAACTCACTTCTTTGGTAAAGATCATCTGAATTGTACTCTGAAATAACCACCTCTTCTACTTTTGAAAATTCAGGTTTCTCATTGTAAGGATCTTGAGTGTCATATTCACAGCCCAAGCGAGAAGAGTTTTCGAATATTTCCTTCAAAGTTCCATCAATATCATTGAGGTCTAACGAGAGCTCCTTTGATTGCTTTCATTACTTTCCTTACGTCAATAACATCAACATTGGCATTTCCCGTAGCAACTACTTTTAGCTTTGCATCTATATTCTTTTCTTCGAATTTTGAAATCTTCTAGTAGTTAGTAAATAATATTTTCCTTTTTTAAATAACCTTGATATTATAGACTCCTTTCGTCTAGGTAGAATCGCTCTTGACTTTCATATAAGAAAGAAAATGTCATGACATTATCAATTGAAACACAAGAAAACCTTGTAAGACCAAAAATAATTCACATTTTTCAGATCGCGATTTTTCACAAATTCCAACCCGTAGCATGGTCCCAATACAAAACTTGGCTAACAGCTTTATTTGGAAACAGACAACCCGACTACGATTAAATACAGAAAAAAAATAATTATAATTGCCACAAAATTGTAGGTCCTTATAGACTCCACCATGGTAATAACTACCAAAAAAAAGGAAGTTGAAAAAATAAAATTTGAACGGTACGGGAATCGAACCCGTGTATTGAGCTTGGAAGGCTCATATGTTACCACTACATCAACCGTCCAGTTGATGAGCTGCTGCACTACAGCTGTTACCGTTGCGTTTGGAAAATTGCGGCATTGTTATATTCAGCAAGTTCAAGTAAATAATTGCATATTACTTTTAGATACTACGGTACTTCTAAGTGTAAATAAATGATTCTTTTTCAATTTTTATTTCAAGTTGAACCACTTGTTTTATTTTTTTTATTCAATAAAGCCTGTCATCCAACAAATGAATTGTCTTATTTCTTTTTTGCCTTCTCAATCGACGGATTGTTGGTGGGTTTTTTTTTGCAGTAAACTCAAAAACAAACCTAAAGTATTTGGCAAAGCTATATCAGATTTGAAAATCTACTTAGATTAACATTACTGACACGATGGGAAAATTGACTGGAAACGTTTGATTTCTTGGTGGTAGTATTTTATTTGACACAACATTTTTTTTCATATAATTCGCAACCAAACTGCCGTAAAAAAGGTAAATACATATATCAGCAAAACTTACTCATATACATGCTCAGCAATATGTAAGAAGAAACCTTCGAGTAGCTTCATTAGGTCAAAAATTCATAAGCCGAAGTATCAATAAAAAAAAGGGATAACATGTTTGTTTATTTACAACTATTTACATAAGACGCATATAGTAATAATAAAATGATTTCATAGGCAATCTCCATTCCTTTTGTAATCTTCCATGGAAAAGATCAAAATTGCATTTTTCTAATTTGTTCAAGAAAAGTGAAGTTGGTATACCAGCCATTGTTGGAACATACAAACTATCGGGAATACCTTTTCTCCATTTCTTAGAGAATTTATTCAATAATTGATCTTGAGGTTGTTCTTGGACAATCTTTTTGATTTCTTGTCTTGCCATTTCCAATTTCGATTTTGCTGTCAACATATGATCATTGGCAGTAATAGCAGTCTCATAAACCACATTCTTTAATGCTTCCTTTATTTGATTCTCTTCAGCGGAATCCTTGATATGACCTTGAAACAAACGAAGTAAAGATTCTTGTGATAACCCACTAGAAGTCATTAAGTCTACTGGTAATGTTATTTGATTTCTTGATTGAGCATAAAAGGGAACTCCAAGGATCATGGAACTGACTGCTGTTGCTTGACCAATATGGGCTGCAATATCACTCATTTGTGATTGTAATTCTGTAGAATATTCCAATAGTCTTATAACTGAAGGAGAAATAGATGGTGATAATAACAATCCTTGAGTCAAATAATTTAATTGTGAAAATGTCCCTTCTCCATAACTACATATGTCATTGACAGTTTGGAAACTAGAATTATTTTTGATAAAATGACGTCTCGTTTGAAGAAATTGTTGGAAATATGAAATATCTAGATTAAAATCATGCTTTAATCCATCTCTCAATAATATGGCTATGGGCTCTCCAAGATCAGTTTCATTTCGAGAATCTTCTGTGAACACCCTCAAGATCAAATCACTCCAAAATTTGAATTTCAAATCAGCAGTTGAAACTCCCAAAGTATTTGACATCTGACTAGAAGCCCTTGCTGCTCTAGACTGTACATTGGAACCACCTTCATTTATTTTATTGATTTCCAAATTGAATGCACGTATCGCGAGGTAGGTGTTTCGTACTGGTTCAGGGATATATTGGGCTAATATATATGATGATCGATCCTGGCTTTCCAACAATTGATTAACGTTTTCTTGAGCATTGAATAGTATTGCCAGATAATTTGTTGAATACAATCTTTTACTTATATGTCTACTCCTAGTGATCATTTTGATGAGGTGGTTGGTATACTCGTTATTGAATTTGATTTAGGGTGAATTTTTTTTTTCTCCATTTCAATTTCAATTTAACTTTTTCATTTTTGCTACAACAATCTTCGTAACATTTCCAACAAATAAATTATTTACAATGCAAATAGAAAAAGTTCAACCGAAAGCATATTTTGATATTACCAATGGATCTAAAAAATTGGGGAGAGCAGTTTTTGAATTATACGATGATTTAGCTCCTAAAGCTACTGAAAATTTTCTCAATTTATGTAAAGGAATCACATTGAATGATAAAACTTATTCATACCAAGACACCATTTTTGACAAAGTTATTAAGAACTTTATGATACAAGGAGGTTCATTGAATGCAAATGTATCAACAATATATGGAGATCAAGGAATAAACAAACCTATACCTGGAGAAAACTTATCTGATGACTTATCTCATCCTTTCAAATTATGTATGGCCAACAATGGTGATGTCAATTGCAATGGATCCCAATTTTTCATAACAACCTCCAAGCAATCACACATGGCTGGTAAATATTCTGTTTTTGGTCATGTAATCCATGGGAAATCAATAATTAGGGAAATAGAAAGAGTGAAAACCAATAAAGATGATGTACCAGAATCCAACGTAGTTATTGATCAATGTGGAGTTTGGACCGATGATATGCCAATACCAATTTTCAACGCCAGTTACGACACGATAGGAGGGGATATATATGAAGAATATCCTGAAGATGATAATTCAAATTTCAACCAAGAATCCACTGAAGAAGCATTTAGTGTGGCATCAAAAATCAAAGAAAGTGGTACTTTGGTATTTAAAAAGGGTGATAAAGAAAATGCTCGTTTTAAATACATAAAAGCATTGAGATATATTATGGAATTCATACCAGATCCAGATCAAGATCCAGAATGGTATAAAAAATTCATAGATTTGAAAAAGAAAACTTATTTAAATTTGAGCTTATGTTGTTTGCAATTGAAAGATTACCATCGTTGTATTGATTATTGTTCATATCTATTGGATATGGATGACTCAGTACTTACGAAACAAGACAAGACAAAGACATTGTTCAGAAAAGGTTCAGCTAATGTTGGTCTCAAAAAATATAAATTGGGTTTAGATGATTTGAAATTAGCAAATAAATTAACACCAGACGATGTCAGTATCCAGAAAAGTATAGAATCAACAGAGAAATTATTGCAACAACAAAAGCAAAACGAAAAAGCTACCTATTCAAAGTTTTTTGGTTAAAGTGCTTTAGGTATGCAATAAAAAATAATGCAATGCAATTAAATGACTATATAATAAACTATACATATACATTTATATAGATATGCTAAACAAACACAAAATAATAATAATAATAATCGTTGAAATACAAAAAATTAAAAGGTGAATACAATACACTGTAATGAATGTGATTGAAAATAATTAACGCCAAAAATATAAATCATGAATTGTCCACATCATCATCATCACCATGTGAAATGTTAGTAGAGCTTTCATTGTTGTTGTTTGCGCTTTCGTTGTTAGATCCGCTATCGCCCACTCTTGTATCGTCTTCGTTACGACGTGCTTCTGGCATGGGAGATGCATCGAAAAGACTTCTCATATTCAAATTATCTTCGCTTTCAGACGCCAAATGGTCGGTCAGGGTAGTTTCAACACCATTGGCCGTTCTTCTGCTACTCATACCAAAAGGAAATAGCGGTTCCGGCTGTCTATCACTTGTTGATAACCTATTTCTAAGATAATCAAATGCGAAAGGATCTATATGAGGAAACTCATTCGACTCTTGGTCTTGTCTTGCCTCTCGTTCTCGACGGGCTCTTGTAGAACGAAATATACGTCTTAATGGAGTTTCTGTTGCCTCAGACCTTGGGTTCAGTGATGGAGTGGCAGAGCCTGGTGATGGAATCGGACTAAATCCAAAATAATGCACTCGTGGTGTAGGTTGATCGTTTGAAGGGGCATTAGTAAAATTGTTCTGAACAGTAACATTTCCCAAGGGGTTAGTGTTGCCGTCAGTGGGTATTGTGAAAAATGAAACGTTATTGGCTGTATCATTTGTAGCTGGTTCTGATGCAGTTTCCTCCAGAACCGAAAATCTACACAACGGACAGGTGGTATGTAGCTTAAGCCATTCACATAAACAACCTTTACCAAATATATGAGAACAAGGCATTTTGACCGCGCTATGATTAAACTCACCAACATATTCAGATAAATAAACTGGTTGTGAGTTGTTGGATTGTGAAGGTTGTTGTTCTTCTTCACTTTCTCCCTCTCTAGTATTTCTGGCATTTGATGAACTCGATGTCGTCTGAGATGTCTCATCCACAAGACGTCTCTTCTTGTGAGACACTGTTTCGTCTTCCTCATCAGCTTCAAACTTCTCATAACAAATGGAACAAATTTGATTCTCACCCAAATCATGTAACTTTACAGTATCAAATGATTTAAATTTTTCTATAGTAGTCCCCCTCTCACGATTGAGACCAGTAACAATTGATGAATATGCCATTTGAGTGGCCAATCGGATAAATTCTTGAATCACACTAGGTTCACGATTTGATGCATTGTTTGGCAAGGACATGATTAACGACCCGGATCTATTAGGTACTGCTGGTCTATTTTCGTCCGAAAATACGTAATTGACAGTTATTATTATGGCACGATCAGATTCCTCGTCTCTGTTATTTGTAGAGGAATTGGAACTAGGTGGTTCAGACAGCACACGTTGACTTGATTGTTCAGATCCCTGTTGGTGTTGCTGTGCCTGACCATGGTGTTGGTGTTGGTGTTGTTGATCTCTTGCATTGTTTTCGTTTGTTAGTTGTTCACTGATATCATTTCTTACTGGTGAAGGTCCAGGAGTAGAATGGTTTCTTTGTCTGCTGCCTCGTAAAAAAGTATCCATAAATCTATCAAAAATGCCAAAGTCCAAACGATGCAGCCTATTGGAATTATTGCTATTGGAAGAAGAATTTTGGGAAGTAGAAGTTCTATCATTACGATTGCTATGACCATTGTGGTTACCTTCATTTGTTCTTCTATTGTTGGAACCTTCTTCAGAACCACCCAGCAAATCATTACTGTTGTTTCTGCCATTCGATGACCCAGAGTCGTCAGGCATCTTAAAATAATATATGTGATGTGAAGGAGAGAAGGAGAGAAGGGGATTTAGTTGTGATTTCAGTAGATTAAACACAATTTGTAATTAGTAAGATTTTTCTGTTCCGCAAGATTTTCTTTTTTTTTCCGTTTTGCCTTTATATCTCTCAAAATCGTCTCAAAAAAATGATCCTTGATTTATTTCGTATGTTTGAATTTTATAATGATGTTAGTGAATATTATCATATACACTCTCTTTGTTTACTTAAGGTAGTAGTATTGGATTATAATGACATATATAGTCGCCACAATCTCTTAAAAGCTATTATGTTGTTCAGTAACACCTATATATATTCAATCTTTTTAGTTTTTAAAAAGGTGTCAGAATCACTTACGTAATTCTTTTTTTTTGTTGTTGTAAACAAGAGCAACAAGTGAAACTGATGTGGTGGCACAACTACTCATATGACTCAGCCGATGCTTGTTCTACCAATGACAACAAGTACCCATAAATGAATGTGACAATAATATTAATAGTTGTAATATTATTCGATAAGAAAACTCATTTGTAAGCTCATGCATGCTATTTAGAATCTGTAGATTATGTAATGATCAAGAGTCATGACCCTCGGCAAATATTAAAGACTTGTGACAATATTATGTCTCGGCCCAGTTTTCGTTTGCGTCTACACACAAATCTAAGAGTATGCTACCAGTACAATTTGTACAAAAATTCGGACAACCACCCTTTCATCAACGATTGGTACACCACATCAAATAGGAAGAAGACAGTACAATATGTAAGACAATACCAATTCTAAATGAAGTTAAACATATCCCGTATATCGTAATTATATAACTATAAAAATGAGTAATATAACGATTAGCTATTAAAAAAAGAATTAATTAGTTAATTGGTTCCCAGTCCCAATATAAAACAACACAATAAATAAATAAATAAATTATAGTAGCAATAAAGAAAAAAAAAATCAAATGATAGCCATGGTGAATGACAATAAAATGCAGCTAGACAGATATTTCTATTTCTTGAAAACAACGTTACCTGGCAATGGAATAGAAACAGGTTGGAAGTAAGAGTTGGTTGGAGTAGCAGTACCGGCTAAGGCATTCCACCAAGCAACAATGGCTGTGATAACACCAAAAACACCACCAGCTCTAGTAACACCGACTCTTCCACTAAATTCACCACCAGCTAACAAAAGGAATGTTACAAACAATAAGAAAAACAAGGAACTGAAAGTAACTGTAGATTTTAAAGTGTTCAACCACAACATAAATGTAAAGATACCCCAAGCAAGTAAGAAAAATCCAATGGCATTTGGTAACTGTGAAGCTGTTTCTTCAGAAGCTTCGTAGGCTGCAGCGATACCAAAACTATCAACCAAGATTGCTGAATAACTCAACCAGAAGGCACCGTAAGATGTCAATGCAGTCATACCAAATGTATTTCCAGTCACAAACTCAAAACATCCAGCAAAAAATTGAGCTGCACCACCGTAGAAACATGCAAGTGAAACTACCACATTTGGAACTTTGATACCCATAGCTTGGGCATTGTAAAGGGATAAGACAAAAGTGGTCATGGCAAACCCACATAACCCGAGGGGAGCAGGGTTGATATTGATCTTTGGCCAAGGAGAAGCACCTGGGTTTAAAGTACCCCCGAAGGCAGCCATCAAGTCATGTCTGTAGTACTTGTGACGATTGATAATAACAAATTCACCACCCTCTCCAGCAATTTCAACTTTTTTTATTGGTCCTTGGTTTGCATCTATGATTGAAGATCCAACAGATTTTTGAGAAGATGAAGACGTCATAGTTGTTTCCTTTTATTTATCGATATTGGATATAGATAGTAGAACTTTATATAAAAGAAACAGTTTTTTTCTATTTCGAAAGAAAAGAACACACTTATAGAGGGAAAGTGGAAACTATTTATATATTAAGAAGAAAATGGGGGTGTGAAAACTAAACATCAGTATAATTGCAAATTCGGGACTAATTGTTGTTAATAATTATGTAAAAATGTAGAAAACGGAACGAGAGAAGGGAGAAAAATTTTTATACACCGGAGTGGGGCTAGTTTTATAGTTATGCATACATGAAATAAACACAAAACCACCACTAACTATTGGCTATAATTTTGTGGGTGACACCACTAACAACAAAGAGACCACACCACAGAAGCGATATACTTCATTGATGCACTAAATGTAATATTAATTGTATAAAACAATAAAAGAAGAAGTTTTGAAAATCAAGAAAAGCTATTGGAACTGGTAGCATTAAGAGGATGCAACAAATCAAAGTAAAATAAAGTTAGTTAGCTGATGGCCAAATCTTTGCAAGAAAAAATATTTTTTTTGGGTTTAGGTTTCTTTTTTTTTCCCGTGTTGGGCTCGGTCGGAATAATTATGTCCGCAACTGCTTCATCTCCGACCGGAAGCTACCATATGCATCAATGACAGGTCTATTATTCATACAAATATGATACAGGATGTAAAACCGATGATATGCATGTGTCAAGAGAGCAGTACCAGGATGATAATAATTTATTTAGTGGAGATTCATTGCATCCAAATTGTCAAGGTGACGAGGTACAGGTTAAACGATTTAAAATGACACCGAATCAACCAATCTCTGGTATCAAGTGAATTCATTACATCAAAATTAAAACCTGTTCCCCGAAAATAATAAGTAGAATATATTGAAATATAAAAAAAAACAAAATAAATAAATAAATAGATAAATAAATTGTAATAATTACATCAAGAATAGCAATGGTAAAATATGTCTAGTTGGTTCCCGTCCCCCCAGAGATATATATAGATAAAATTTATAGTTGAATCGTACAATTGAACAATCAAATTAAGCATTAAAATTAGATAAGTAGCAACAACTGAAAGAGTTCTGCCATTAGTTTTTAAAAGCAACATTTCCTGGCATTGGAATGGAAATTGGTCTGAAGTAGGAGTTTGTTGTGGTGGCTGTACCTGCTAAAGCAACATACCAAGCGATGATAGCAGTGATCACACCAAGAACCCCACCAGCACGAGCAAGAGCAGTCTTCTGACTAAATTCACCAGCAGCTAAGAGGATGAAAGTGACAAATAAACAGAAGAATAATGCACAAAATGCAACAGTAGACTTGAGTGTGTTCAACCATAAAATAAAAGTGAAAATTGCCCAAGCAAGTAAATAGAATCCAAGGGCATTCTTCAATTGTGGAACAGTTTCCTCTGACTTTTCGTAAGCAGCAACGATACCAAAACTGTCAATAAAAATAGCCCCAAAACTTAACCAGAAAGCACCATAGGAAGTCAAAGCTGTCATACCAAAAGTGTTACCGGTAACAAATTCCCAGCATCCAGCGAGGAATTGAGCTAATCCACCATAAAATAAGGCAAGTGAAACAGCAATGTTTGGAATTTTAATACCCATGGCCTGAGCGTTGAAAAGTGACAAAACAAAGGTACTCAATGCAAAAGCACATAAACCAAGAGGTGCTGGATTGATATTAATTTTTGGCCATGGCACGGCACCCGGATTCAAAGTACCACCGAAAGCAGCCATCAATTCATGTCTGTAATATTTGTGACGGTTGATTACCACAAACTCACCACCATCTCCGGAAACTTCAACTTTTCCAACTGGCGGTTCATTTGGATCCATAACTGAAGACCCAACAGATTTTTGAGAAGATGTGGAAGGCATATTCTTTAACAGTAGATCAATAATAAGATTCTTCGTAGAACGAACAAAATAATAGCTAAAACAAATGAACAGCAATTTGGCCAACTTGGATATACAAAGAAAAACTGGAAGGTATTTATAATTTAAAAGAATAGAAGGGAGACGACGATGAAATCTAGCATAAACTTACCTTAAATTCTGTTTTTTGATACTTGAACCACGAGAAAGAACTGCAAAAAATAAAAAAATAAAACAATTTTATGCGGCAAAGTGGGGCGAAGTTGATAAAGTACTTGGCGAAAAATGAGCAATCTGAATGTCTGCCACAAGTAATGCCAATGGATTTCTTATCTACAAAAAAACGTGCATTCAACGAAATTTGTAGACCGAACATTCCAGTGAATGCTCAGAACGTAGAAATTGGCAGCTAAAGAGGGCCAAACCAAGATCATAAAATGGTTGTGAAAGCATTGGAAAAAGATTTTAGGTTGATGATTTCGTAAGTAGAGTAGTGGCTAATCAATATTTTTATTACAACGGTTAGTAAAAAATAGTTTCTATCACATAATAGAAACCTCTCTTTTCAGAAATTATTATTATTGTGTTTTGGCCAAGAAATTCTTGTCAACTCCGAGCTCCCTTTATTAAAAATTTTTCTCGTCTCATCTTCTTGGTGGTTGTTGTGGTGGTTATGCGTTTTGAGCAATATTTAATTTACAAATTTACCTTACAACAATTGACAAAAAAATATCTACTCAATTAACAGGGAATAGAAAGTAATCATTTTTAATTGATTTGTCTACGAAGTCATTTCAATACGATGTTGTTGTTGTTGTGGTTATTATTTTGCAGTATACAAGTACTACTATTCAGGTGAAATTATTTTACTTTTTTAGATTGTTACACAATCAAGTGTGGGGGAGAGAGTGGTGTTTTATTTTGCAGCAAGACACGACTACACCCCCACAACAGAAGAAGAAAATTGGACACACGCTTCCCATCAAAAAGTTTGGCACCACCACCACAACTACAACTTTAATCTAAATATATGTATCTAAAAAGAATAATGACACAGTATGCTGTTTAAATGCACTATTGATTAAAAGAAAAAGTCCGAAGAAAAAAAAGCAATACAGCAACCCCGGACAAAACTTTATTTTTCAACACATTGGAAAAACAACCACCAATGTGTGTTTAACATCTTGGTGGTGTTGCCAGTCTGTGTGTGTGCCATGCTAGGAGTTGTCATACAAAAATCCTCAAATTTTTATTCTTCAGTAGCCCCAGTTAGAAGAATTTAGAATGTCACACCCAACTTAAAACACGAAAACTCGATAACACAAAGGTGCTTGATAAATTAGATACTTATTTCGTAAACACCATCAACAGGTTATTATCTACCCCACAAATTAGCGACCTCCAAAGCACCACCACATTCTTTTATGTGGGATAATTATGCACAGCAACAGCTTTGTGCGACACCTTTATTTATACGTATGCTTACATGTTATAATGTAGTATGTAGTATTACTTACAAAAAAAAGAGACTAAAAAACTTGTGCTAGCATAAAAAGTGGTACGAGTGAAGAGCTTCTCAATTACCTTCCCAATTGGTATGGAGATCCACTTTTCTATATATGGCAAAAAATTACGTTTGGATAGGTTTTTGTTCATTTTTCATTTTTTCTTGGACTTCTTAGAAGGAGGTGAACTTGTAATATGGGAGAGGGAAAACACATCCTCAGCAATTTGTTTGTTCAAAGTCTTTTGAGAACTCCTACTTTTCAAATCCAATTCCTTTTGATCCAGCAGATTTGCCAACGTTATAGTATCTTTGCATTGGTTAGCTCCCAAGTTTGAATCGATATTTGTGTGCTTCCTGTGTGTTTTATAAGGCTCTTGTGAGATATCCAATTCTTTAGATTTTGGTATTTTCTTTCTACTTTTAATTCTTTGGGTTGTTTTGGTTGACGGTTCAGAGACACCCACAGGTTTATGGCCTCTAAGATTTTGGTTTGTCAGGGGTAGCAAAACTTGCCTTTCAGTGTTTACTTTAGGACCTTCCAAAGTACTGCTATTATCATATCTAAAGGATGATATTTCCATGGAATGTTTTAATTGTGATTTTAGTGAACTCAAAGTTTCATACAAATCTTTGAAGTCACGCTGATAGATCATATTACTATTCTTCGTGAACTCTGAAATATCTTTGATCTGAACTTCCAAACCCTTAGTTACAGCCTCCCCATTCTTTAAAGTTTCACCAACTACTTCAAACATCCTTTTACAATAATTAATATCCTCTTCCAGTTTCATGGACAACTCTTTGGCTTCTATTTCTGATTGTAATTTCAAATTCGTTTGTTCCAAACTTGTTGTTTTTTTGCGTTCAGCATTCAATTCACTCTTTACTGTATTCAACTGTTCCACATGTTGTTGCATGAGTTGTGATACAGTATCATTTGATTCTTGATTTTGAGCAAAACAGTTCCTTAGTGTTTCCTGTAACAAATCATTTTGCTCCTTCATGTCATCGTATTTGATCTTCCATTTATCACATTCCAAAGTTTCAGTTGCCTTTACTCTTTGACAGGCTTCATAATCTCTGGTAAGATTCTTAATAACCAACTCTAAGACTTTAACTTCTTTTGACAATGAATTTCTCGATTCGATAAAGAATAAACGGTTCTTGTTTTCTTCATTTGTTTTTGATTGCAAGGCAGACAGTTGGAGCTCCAAATTCTTTTGCATCTCACAAAATTTAGTATCCTTTTCATGCAATAAAACATCTTTTGCTTCTAATTCTTCTTGAGCTTGTAAAATATTAAGTGCCAGTCTTTCTGCAGTGGAATCACAATCAATGAGTTTTTGTTTAGCAATAGCTAATTGTTCTTGTAATCCATGCAGCTTTTCAGTTAAATGTAATATTTTATCGTGTGATAAACTTTTATGACTAGAAAGCTCTCTCTCCAATTGCGTTTTCGTTGTTTCCAAATGAGTAATCTTCGACTCCAACAGTTTAAATTTTTGATCGTATTCAAGTCTTACGTCCTGGACATCCAAAGCACCTTTTTGTATTAATCCAATGTTGGCCTGAAATTGTTTAAGCAAATAGTCTCTAGTTGTTGCATGATTTTCAATCCCAGCCATAGCTGCTTTCTCAAATTCAGTACTTACCAAAACACTTAATCTTTGATTTTTATCAAGTGAAGCTGCTCCCAACTCAGCTACTTTTGACCCGATTTCGTTTGACAAAAAACTTTTAAACTCTTTCTCAATAAATTGAAACTTGCTTTCCAAACTGTTGTTCAAATTTTCGGATCCTATGAACTGTTTAATTGAGTTAAAAAACCGATCAGATATATCTGTTGCTAAATTTTGGTTCATTTCCAACATTTTAGATTCCCATTGTGACAAGTCAAATGACATTTTTTGCATTTCAGCTAATTTTATTTTCTCCTCAGACAATAGGCCAGATATCTCATCAAGCTGAACATCTTTCTGTTGTATTTCCAACTCTTTGACCTTAAAATGTACTTGCATTTGCATTCTCATGGAATTCAAACTTTGCTTTGATTCATCAAGGATAGAAGAAAGCTCACCTACTTTAGCTTTATAACGATTTGTGTCATCCTTAATCTTTTGGTATTTCTTTCCTGCTTTGTCTTTCTCATGCCTCAAATCATTAAAATCAGAGTCCAATCTAGTTACATGTTTGAACAATGCTTCAACTTGGCTTTTAGTTCGAGCATTCACATCTGTCAAGATTCTTATATTCTGATCCCTCTCTAGTTTTTCTGATTCCACCTTCAGTAACTTTCTTCGAGTAAGATCCAATTCTTTTTCCAAGTTGCATTTTGTAGCTTCTACCTGCCCGATTAATTCTGAAAACGACACTGCCAGAAAGTTGCTGGATATTTGTGACTGTGGCTGAGTTTTTGATACACCTTCACGCAGAATACTGATAGTCTTAGCCTTGCTTCGTTCTTCCAACTGCATCGTCGTTTTACCATCAAAAACCCTTGGTGTAATAAGTTTTTTGGTTTCCATTTTTGTAGTTGAAGTCAGATTTTCAGTCTTTTTCGATTTATTCGACTTTGGTTGATTAAATAAACATAATGTATTTGTCTTATGAGTACGAGTATCCAAGCCCTTCTTAGTTTCAGGCTCTGTTTCGTGCTCAATTATACTGGCATCCGTACAAGAATTCAAACTAGCTCTTGTTTCATTTGATTTGGACGACTCCGTGAAAGTTGTTACCAAGGAGAGCTCAGACTTATCAACATTTTTCTTTGGTTCAAAGACCAGATCCAGAAATTTCTCATGTAAATCTTCTTTGTTAAAATCCAAGCCCATTTCAAACTCTGAGCCCAAGGAACTATCAATGTCAATGTTTGGCGATGGTCGTATTTTGAAAGAAGACACACCAGTTTCATCAGAACATTGAGTGTTTCCAAATAAACTCACCCCCTTATTGTTTTGCGTATTTTTAAAAAAATTTGACGACATATGGCTGACTTTGTAAAATGGATATGGGATCCAACTTAACACAGATTAGAAGTTTTGGTTGCAAGAAAATATCTATCTTTTGTAAGCAACAATTCAAAGTATGTTTTTTGATTCACACACGCAAGTAGTATAGATAAGATCGTAGACACATTTGCTTAATACGGGATATTTAAATATGAATACTTAGTGGCCCTTATAGCTATGTTCAAACAAGAATTTGAATTTTTTGTTTATCCCAGCATTTCCTAACTAACCAACCAAATAGACAAACATTCCTCATGCATGGATAGACAGTTCAATTCTGCGACCCTAAAACATAATAATACTTATTGCAAACTTTGCAAGTTTTGAAGTCGGAATAGAATGCACCGTGAAACGAATTCTGATACCCTGCTTGTTTTACTATGTTCCATACCATATGCAAACTCTGCCAACGCTGAATTAATTTTTCCAGGATCCAATTGGAACTAAATCGAAATACATCTCATCCACCTCTTGTACTATTAGAAATACGTGCATTCAATTTATTCACCTAAATCCGAGTAAGATTTGAATGTTCTTGATTACCATCGAATAGTTGAGTTGTTGAGTCAAACCGAGCTTCTCAACAGTCTTATAAAGTCAAGAAAATGTCACATGCCGTGGTAGCTAAAACCAACATCATCATTTCTTTCAATTAAGGTTTTCATTTATTATATAATAATGAACAAACTTTCATAAAAAAATTAAGTTAATCCCTTTAAAAGTGAAATGGAAAATGAAAATCAATATATCCGCCCCTCTTTGTTATCTATTTTTTCTTCGTATTTCATAAACAGAATGGCTTGAAATGGACCAGAAAAAAAAATCTTTCTTACACATATAAATACAATAGAGTTGCCCCATTCACTTACATCACCCTTTCCATTTTTCTCTACCACCAAACTAACTCTATCAATTCAGAGAGTATATATTAAGCATGTCAGAACGTCAAAAGGTTACATTAGTTACTGGTGCTTCATCAGGTATTGGTTATGCCACCGCAATTGAGTTTGCTAAAAGAGGATACAAAGTTTTTGCTGGGGCAAGAAGATTGGAACCAATGCAAAAATTGAAAGACGACTATGGTGTGATCATCTTCAAGTTAGATGTCAGTGACTTGGAGAGTGTTAAGAACGCCAAAAAATTCATTGAATCAGAAACTGGCGCAGATTATTTGGACTTCTTATACAACAATGCTGGTCAATCGTGTACTTTCCCTGCCACAGATGTTACTGATGCACAAATGAAACAATGTTTTGAAGTTAACGTCTTTGGTGCTATTAGAACTGTTCGTGAATTGGTCCCATTGATAATAAACGCTCAAGGTGTCATTGGGTTTACAGGGTCTGTTAGTGGAATAATTCCATTCCCATTTTCTTGTATATATTCTGCCTCCAAAGCGGCCATTCATCAATATGCTGCAACTTTGAGATTAGAAATGAAACCGTTTGGTGTTAAAGTCATCAACATTGTGACAGGTGGTGTCAAAACTGACATTGAAGATAAGAGAGATTTACCAGAGTCTTCTATTTACAATGTGCCAGGTATCAAGGAAGCTTTCAATGAAAGAAGACAGATGGCAGCTCGAAACAAACCAATGCCGGCAGAGGTTTATGCCAAAAAAGTTGTTACTGATTTTGAAAGTGCTAACTTGGGTGGTGCTTTGAACATTTATCGTGGCACAATGAGTACATTTTTGAGTTTCGTATTAACTTTTGTTCCTAGATTTATAGTAGAGGCAGCTTTAGTCTCCAAGTTTAAGTTGAACAGTGTGTTCCAGTACTTGCATGAAAAGTATCTGAAAGAGAAAGTTAATTAGCGAGTAACTGTACCTTCTAAACAGTTTATTATTTCTGAAGTAAGTAATACCAGTGTGTGTAGCGGAAATACTTGATCTATCGTCGTTGTCACATGTTATATACTATAATAGAACACGATTTAAATGAATACTCCTCTTTTCCGCCATAACTTGAGGACCCCCCTCCGCGGGAACCTGCCGCAAACCCAAGACCACAAAACTAAAGCCAACTGGCAGCAATATAAAAGAAACAGAAAAACAATAACAGAAAAAAAAACTGTAAAAACTACATGTGAATATTTCACAACTAATAATTCCACATTTTCTTTTTCATCATTAGCTAACACAGACTGCAGACATACCCACATATCTCAATGGCAGCTCATCCTTCATTATGGTATCGAGATAAAGATAGTTTGAGAATTGGGGGTGTTGCTAGGTATACTATAGAATATACAAGATTAGACCCCACCATTAAACGTATATATTTCCGTTTGAAAAATATCGAAAAATCGAGTATCCGAGCAATCCATCTATTGAGTGGTCCGTTCATTTTGTATTGTCACGTAGTGCCATGCAATTATAATCCACGTAAACCATTCCATCCTGAAAATGTCCAGAAAAATACAGAAGTTGTGTTTGAGAATCAAATCAAGCCAAACCAAGCTTTCAATGTGTCGCTTTTGTTAAACTCAAATTCCTTAAAGGGAAAGGATGATAAAGGATACGATATTTTCCAATGGGAAATTGAAATTGTTTCACAAATTGTAATCACTAAGAAAACAGAGGTTGTCTACGATTTCATGATAGGAGATGACCTACATTTCATGAAGAAATTAGGGCAGAGTATAATACAGCAAACTCTCACCAGTTTGGGAACAAAAATAGATATGAATGAAGGAACAAAGCCCACAATTGTGGACAAAGCGATAGATGAAATTCATAATGATTCTCATAAAATTTACAATACACAACTTAAAGTAAGCAAATTGACTACAGATGACATCTGGTCGAACGAACCAAAAGATCCCAAAAAGCCAGTTCACTTAGTTATCGTTACACACGGAATTTTTTCAAACTTGACTGCAGATATGTTGTATATCAAGGATCAATTGGAGCTTAGAGTAAAGGAAAATATTTTGGTTAGGGGCTATAGATATAACGCTGGACGTACTGAAAGAGGGGTCAAAAAATTGGGGACTAACGTTGCTAATTACATTACAGATTTAATTGAGAATTCACTCTATCAGTATGATAAGATCTCGTTTATTGGCCATTCTTTAGGAGGAGTGGTACAGCTATATGCCATCAAGTACATTTTGATGACTAAAGGGCCAGATTATTTTGAGAGAATGAGAATCAAACCAGTTAATTTTATTGGAATGGCTTCCCCATTTTTAGGAATTTTGAATGAAATGAATTTTTTGATATCGTGGGTGTTGGATATGGGTACCCTTGGCAAGACTGGTCGGGATTTAACCTTACTGAAACGATTGCCTGCATGGAGTGATATAAGCATTGGAGAGTCCAAAAAGAGAGATTCATTCAAACCTGTCTTGGAAACTCTACCAGAAGATCCTTTGCAAAAATTTTTGGCACAGTTTGAACAATTGGTTGTGTATGCAAATGCTATGAATGATGGGATAGTACCATTGAGAACTTCTGCTTTGCTATATTTAGATTATGAAGCATTAGGAGACGTTTCTGAATTGAAAAAGAGTAAGCACATGCATGTTCACCCTGAACTAGAAGAAGCTGACCACAAAATACAAGTGAACCGTAGTCGTGATACTGTACTGGAAGTACCCGAAGAAGCAAATCAAATGGTTCAGGACATACAGGACGCAGCAAAGTCTACAGATAATTCCCAGTCAACTGAATCATCAGAGACTATGGGCAAGAACCATGTCATCAGCAGATATAAAGAATTCTTGAACTTGAATTTCCTGGAGCATAATTCCAATAATCACAAACCCAAGCTAACGAAAAGACAGAGAAAATATAAAAATTTTAGCGTAAGAGGAACTGATTATAATGTGTTTAACGATGTCTTACCAGAAGATCACTCATTCCAGTCAGAGGAAACTAATTCAACCCAAGATTCTCAAACTATAGTCGTCCCACCAAGAGCATCTGCTATAGAATCAGCAATCAATACACTTATATGCCCCATCCCTTCCAATGAGTTTTTGATAAATCCCGAGCTGAGACAGCATGTTATTTTCCATGACAAGTACTATCAATTCAATAAATCATCCCAAGAAGAAGGTAACCTCAACAAACATCTGAAGGTAGAATGGTTTGCATCAGTTTTGTTGAGATATCACAGTAAATGGAAATTAGAGAAGCAGAAACAGATAGCTGATAAATATCATAATGCGTGTGGCTGGAGAAAAGTTTTGGTTAATCTACCTCCAGATGCACATAATAACATCGTAGTTCGGAGAAGGTTTGCTAATGGATATGGTTGGGGTGTTGTAGATCACTTGTGTGATTTATTTAGAGTTTCCGAAAACAAATTGTAAAATTACTGGTAACACACTACAGGTATTCTTTACAATATTACTCTCTTCTTTATACAAATATAAATAAAACATAGAATTTCTATAATGAATAGTTATGAACAAACAAAAAGCTTTTGGAAATTCACAAAAACTTATAAGATACACATTTATATAAGGTACTGTCAGTTCAAAACATTTCTTTTTCTTTTTCTTTTTCCTTCGTTTTTCGTAGTTTTTAATCCTTATTTCAAAAACTGACTAAAGAACTAAAAACAAAGTTAAAAAAACAAAATAAATAAAAATAAAAAAATGCCTCAGAAAAATTTACTTCTGGGCGATTATTGACGAAAGGTTTCTTCTAAGAATTCTTCTTCTTCAGCAACATGCATGGCCTTAGAACCAGCAGCAACAGAAGCACTTGGATCTCTACCAGCATATCTCAATTTCAAGTCCTTGTATTTTTGAGTTTCACCCAAAACAGCTTCCACTCTTGGGGCAGCAAAGTTGTAAGCACCCATGTTCAATGGTTCTTCTTGAGTCCACACCAAGTCTTCAAGGTTTGGATATTCATTCAAGGCATCACGTAATTGAGCGTATGGGAATGGATGCAACTGTTCAATCTTAATGAAAGCAGTTGATTTGTCATCCAAGGAAGCTCTCTTTTTGTGCAAAGCAGCATAAACTTGACCAGTCAATAAAACAACTCTCTTCACTTCCGATTTGTCACCCAAAACATCTTCAATGATCCATTGGAAGTGTGAGTCACCGGTGAATTCCGACAAGTTAGATCTTGCCAATGGATGACGTAATAACGATTTGGAGAAGACCAAAATCAATGGTTTTCTAAATTGTCTATGCATTTGACGACGTAAAAGATGGAAAACGTTGGCTGGGGTGGTTGGGTAGGCAACTTGCATGTTACAGTCTTGATGTTGACGTTCTAATTTTTCTGGTGATGGGAAGAAACGTTGATCTTCATTACATAATTGTAAGTATCTTTCGAGTCTGGATGAGGAATGTTCTGGACCTTGACCATCGTAACCATGTGGCAATGACAAAACAACACCAGATCTTTGTTTCCATTTCGATTCAGCACCAGCGACGAATTGATCAATGACAACTTGGGCAGTGTTGGCGAAATCACCAAATTGAGCTTCCCATTCAACCAAAGCATCTGGGGAGGTCAAGGAGTAACCATATTCAAACCCTAAAACACCGTATTCTGACAAGGAAGAGTTGGAAATATTGAAAGCACCTTGATCTTCACTCAAGTTGGATAATGGTGTCCACACAGATTCACTGTTTTGATCGTGCAAAACAGCATGTCTTTGAGAGAAGGTACCTCTTTCGACATCTTGACCCGACACTCTAACATGGTATCCTTCGAGAGCCAAAGAACCATAAGCAAGAGCTTCACCAGTAGCATAATCAATACCTTCACCGGTTTCAACACTCTTCTTTCTAGCATTCAAAATACGTTTCAAGTTTCTGTGAACTTCAAATCCTTCTGGAGTTTCGGAAATGGCATTACCAATCTTTTTCAAAGTAGCTTCGTCAACAGCAGTTGGTAAGTGTGGTAAGACTTCAGTAGCCAATTCTTTTGGTGACTTGAAATCTTCCCAAGGAGTGGTCAACCATTCTCTAGAGGTAGGTTTATATTCCTTGGCTTTCTTGAAGTTGTCTTCTAAAATATTCCAAACCCATTGCTTGTGTTCTTTGATATCTTCAGCAGTAAAAGTACCTTCGTCAATTAATTGTTTTTCGTAAATGTCAATGACAGAGTTCTTTTTAGCAATTTCTTGGTACATGAGTGGTTGAGTGAAAGATGGTTGATCAGTTTCATTATGACCGTGCTTTCTGTAACCAACGACATCAATGATACAGTCGGTGTGGTAAGTGGCTCTCCATTCAGCAGCCAAGTTGAAAACAAAAGTACAAGCTTCCACATCGTCGGCATTAACATGGAAAATTGGAGCATCAATGGCTTTGGCAATGTCAGATGGATACAAGGTTGATCTAGCAAATCTTGGATCAGTGGTGAAACCAATTTGATTATTCACAATGACATGAATAGTACCACCAGTAGAATAGGCTGGCAAGTTAGCAAAACCCATAGTTTCATAAACAACCCCTTGTCCGGCAAATGCAGCATCACCATGTAAAAGGACAGCCATTGCTTTTTTGAAAGAACCAATGTCTTGTTTGTATTGTTGAATTGCACGAGTTTTACCCAAAACAACACCATCTTCGGCTTCCAAATGGGATGGATTAGCAACAATAGACAAGTTGACGTGTTTACCAGAAGTTGTTGGTCTAGCATAATTCATACCCAAATGGTACTTCACATCACCAGAACCTTCATCAAATTCTTTAGAACCAGTGAATTCGGAAAAGATAGATTCGTTTGGTTTACGAACAACATTAGACAACATATTCAATCTACCTCTATGTGGCATACCGATAACAACGTCTTCAACACCGTATTCAACAGAGGTATCAATTAAAGCTTTCATACCTGGGACAACGGCTTCTGCACCTTCCAAACCAAATCTCTTGTCATTTGGGAACTTACTTGACAAGAAGGATTCAAAAGAGGTGGCCCAAATCAAACGATCCAAAATTTGTCTTTTTTGATCTGGAGAATATTTAAATGGTTGAGGAACTTCAATTCTGTCTCTTAACCAGTCACATTGTTCCTTTGATGGAATGTGTACGTACTCAACACCATAGGAGGAGCAGTAAGTTTTTTCACAAAAGTTGATGATTTCTTTCAAAGTCATACTCTTCTTACCACCTTGAGCGAATCTTGGCAAAATACCAGGACCCAAAGTGATTTCTTTAGCCAAATCTTGTTCAGTGAAACCATAGTAGTCTAAAGTCAATTCTTTTGGAACAGTAGTGTTGTCACCAAAAGAGATTCCCAATGGATCAATTTTAGCTTTCTGGTGACCTCTAACTTGGTAAGCACGAACCAACAATTGCACCTTCAAATGGGTAACAACGTCTTCGGAGATTGGGCTTTGACCCGGATAAAATCCAGCAGCACCTCCTGAAACAGTTGGGACAATAGTTGGTGGGGCTTGGAAAGCCTTGGATGGTGGGATGTTATCATTTTCAATGTTCTTGAAGTAGGCATTCCATGAAGCGTGGACACTTGAAGGATCTTGTCTCCAAGCTTCGTACATTTCATCGACATAGTTGGAATTGGATCCTTGCAAAAATGAATCGGTAGCAAGATAACGTCTGCCAATAACAGAAGTTTTTGGAATAGTTAAGCGTGATTTTAAAAGCTGTGTACGAGGTACAGCACTTCTAAAAGCTCTAAGCATTTTTTATTTTATAAAATTTGTAGTTTAAAGTCTCTCGGTGGATGACTGGCTAGTAACTTATCAGATAACCAGATCACAATTGTATAAAAGGAAAAGCAAAAAACGATAATTAGAAAAAAAGGGAAAAAAAATAGAAAGGGAATCGGTTAAAAATTTTACTTTTATATTTGTTGTTCTATTATTTGTTGGAGAGAGAAAGAGAGAAGGGCAAAGGTTTTTTATGTGCACAATGACAAAAAATAAAACTAAAGTGCCCACGTCGCATCCCCACCGATTAACTTGAAAAATCCCGGAGTTTGATTGACTATTGTCTTGAAGAAACTACAAATAAGCAAGCATTTCGTTTGCCTTCGAAGTTAGGGAAGACGTTTAGAAGGAAAGAAATGACGAGTTGTGAATTGGTGTACCTTTTCCTTTTTGTCTTGACTAGAGACCAATAATATGAAAATTGTCTTTCTGTCCTGTCAACCCCGGAGAAATTTAAATAACCGGTCCCAAGCCACGGAAATCGCAACAGTCAAAAATTCTTGAGGCAATTTGATTGTAACGTTCTATTGCCGTGAACTCCGATCCTTGTATTATCTTAAGATCACTGTTCTAAGTTGTAAGACATTCAAGTTATGTCGGATGTGCCATTGCTATTGAATGCTCTGGACGAGGTGGCAAAAGTTTGACCAGGAATAGAATACGTCTGCAATTAATTAGTTCTGAAGTAAATGATAAGTCCGGGAACAAAACAGTCTCATTTATTTGGGTAGCTTTGATTGGTCCAATAATGGCCGAGAACTCCAGAAAAAAAAAAAAGAAAAGAAAAAGTTGCATTTAACCAAGGAAAAATGAAATTTTGCAACATGAACATTACTTTTTGAAGGATTGCCACCTGCATCTTTTTCGAGAATGATACTTGATCATTTTTTATTCTGTTATAACAGAATATGCAAGTCATTAGGTCATTCAAGAAAAAACCTGGAGAAAATTGTAGTACTATATTAGCGTTGCCGTACCTCTCAATAGAAGCCACTAGAATGATTTAGGTTTATTTCACCTTAGTTAAGTCACTTGTAAACAAGATAGATTAATATCTCATTTGTTTTAGTTTTGCTATTGAATAGTTAATGTGAATGCAGATTTTTATTTTGCTACCAAAATCCCTCTTTCTGTATTTGCAAACCACTGAAATGCGGCTCTTATTTGTTTAGAATTTGTTCCTAGGTCAAGGTTATTTGCTGCAATACAGCTTTTTGTCATTTGTGGTTCGTATAAAGAAACTAGTATGCTAATTGTAAAATTGATTGCTTGTGGTTACTTTTCGCCGTATGTTTTTGCAGTCTATTTTTCTCTTGAGTCAACATCACAGGAAATCAAATCCTTTGACTTGTCTAATCGTAGTTATGATACAAATTCTGGTTTTTTATTCTTAGCCTAACTTTTCACGCAAACTATACCAGGGTCGCTGATCATGCAGAGACCGAAGTTATCACAAACAAGAGAAGCTAGTACTATTCCCAGCAATCAATGCTTTGCATAATTATACATCTCTATTTAATATACACTTCATAAGATAAAAATTACACTTGATTATCCCAAAAGAGAAAAACAAATAGTCTATTCCAAATCGTGTTACAATATCCAAGACTGTCCTCTGATCCTTCTTGCTAATTGTATATCCTTTTGCATGATAGTCACTCTTTTGGCGTGAATCGCACATAAATTTGTGTCTTCCAATAAATGTATCAAAAATGATTCCAGAGCTTCCTGTAGTGCCAATATAGCATTGCTCTGCCATCGCAACCCATAACTTGGCCCAACAAAATCAAGACTTATTTCTCTAACCAACCGGGCAAAGGGCAACTTTCTAATCAATAAATCAGTGGATTTTTGATACTGTCTGATCTCTCGTAAAGCTTTAGTACCTGGACGATATCTTTTTTTCACTCGAGGTACTGTTCGATTAACCTCTGGTCTCGTTGTTGTCGTTCTTCGTGGTAGCGATGATGCCAATGTGTCCACTACATCACCAGGTTGATTTCTATATATTCCAAATTGTGAATATCGTGACGAGGAAGTAGCAGCTGGTACAATTGGGGATTGTTCGGTACGATATTGTTGTCGTTGTTGTTGTCTTTCTGCTTGTTGCTGTTGTTGTAGTCGTAATTCTCGTTGTCTTCTAAGTTCTTCTCTCTGTTGTCGTATAGCCTCTGCACTTGTTCCTTGGCCAGTCTGTCTGCCACTACTTTGTCCTGAAAGTCTTGCCATTGTATTTATAGTTTGTACATTCGATACTCAAGACTTAAAATTGTCTATTATTTGAGGGAAACTCTAATTCTAAATGAAAACCCTCACACCGTTGTAACTGTTGTCTAAATGATAATTGGTAAAATGCACACACAATAACCCAATTGGTTCTTGTTTCTATCAGAATGCGATGCCTGTAGTAGTATTACTTCAAAGCAAAAGGGTTGTTGTTGCTTTGTACATTATTTAATTCTTCGCATTTTTTTTTTGTATTGATTTTTAGGTTAGTTTCAATAATTTTTCCTCTTTGGTTCAAGCAACAAGCCAGCCATTTTATAATATGCAGTACGCGTGATATTACTACAAACCTGATCACGTGACTTAAGCTAGGTAATTTAACAAAAAGCTGGCTAACAGATGGGGTTTTAATACAGGACAAGATATTGGAGAGATTCTGAAAACAGTCTGTGATTGAATAAGACACTTATCTATTCTTCGTTTCTTTGCATCCTATTCAACCGGAATTGGTCAATTTTTTCGAATAAAAAATGTTTGAGAAAACAAAAAGAACTGAGTTTGTCTAGTTGTTGAGATTTTTGGCTTTCATTCTCTGCCAATTTTAAATAACATATTTGTGTCCTATGTTAAGATATTAATGATATAACTGGCGATGACTGTTCCAAAAAGTTTGACGGATGAGAGTTTCAGCCTGATGACGTAACCACTAAGTATATTTATCTTCCAATTATCAAATTTTTTCAACTGAATTAAGTATTCCATGCGGCTTACTAATTTCCAAAAGGGGATTGTTTAGTCCGAATTAGGCAACCAATAGAATGAAGAGATAACAATCCAACGAAAAATGAGCTTCGTATTGTCGACACATCGATTGGGGTGTTACAACGCGAGACACTCAATTACAAAACTATTACCATCAGAATTTCTAAAATATTACTAAAGTATTATGATTATGATTTTACCAAAGATGAAGATTACATTTGTAATTAATATTTGTTAATTGTTTGTGACTACTATTGTTTACATTTTTTTTAAACTTCTGCCTTTTGGTGGAGTGGAAAAAACTAAATTAGTTCTCTTGCTTTTTCTTTGACAAAGCCAAAAAAACAAACAAAAAGAAGCTCTTATTGTTCTGTATTTTGTTAGATTGCTTCCTAATAGAAGAGGGGGGAAGAGGGTGATTATAATATGAGCCACAAAGAACATGGAATTCATTATTAGTAAATTTGATTTTTTTTCCAAGAGCTTTATAGAACCGACCATTAATTGTGGATGGTTACACGGTTATTATTGTACTCAGTTGGTAATAAAAACACACACCAGCTATGAGCATTTTTAATAGTATTTTGTTATATGTCATTTCTATTTCCTCCCGTATTGGCCTTACAACTGTGGGATTTCTTGGATGCCTGCCCGTCACTCCCTTTTATTTTTTAGTTCTTCTCTCTCCTTCTTTTGTTTGCTATTTTCTCTCACACATAATCGAGAAAAAAACTACTATAATCCACAAAAAAAATTCATCGAATTTCAAGTTGGGTGAATCCTTTTATCCAATACTTTATCAATATTTCTTTTTTGTTGTTTTCTTTAAATTTCTAATTACTTTCTTTTTCTTTTGTTTTTTTTTTCTCTTATTGTTTATTTAATTGAAAGATAAAAAGTTTTCTATTTCTTCAACAATTGGAAAGTGAAAATAAATATATTCATTCTCCAAGATGTCTCATTCGGCCTACAAAGCTTCCGGCAAGCCATTGTCAGCAGAAGCATTATATCATCAACGAGTAAAACAAGGTGTGTTCCAATCCCCAAGTGGAACAATTGTTGGAGTCAATTCAAATGCATCAGATACGGCTGCCTTGTTGGCAGCTTCCTCCGACTTGAGTGTCCAACCTTCTTATGTTCGTTCAGTTGCACCAGAAGCACACACCGCCGCTTTAGCAGCTAAGCAACAAGAAATTAAAGCTTGGGAAAGAGGTCAAGAAGACCCAGATGCCAGTGCAGCAGCATCAAATGCTAAAAGAACCAATACATTGTCATCAACAACCCCTTCCACTACTGTCAAGGTTGGTATTCCTTCAATGAACTCAAACACTATTTACAAAGCCGCCAGTGCCAACTCTACTAGCACCATGACATCGAGAATAAATCCCGAAAAAGACATTAGAAGATCCGGTATTCAATCAAAGCAAGGGGCCACTTCATTGAACATTGATAAGATTAACAAGTTGGCCACTAAAAACTCTACAAAATCTTTGAGTTCTCGTTTTAATCCTGACTTGGATTACAGATCGGGTTTGAAAAAACAGGCTCCAGCTGAATTCTTAAATCAAGATGAAGAGGATTTGGCTGCTTCCGGCGCAGCTGCTTCTTTAAAGCACGGTGCTGGATTTACTGATCAAGTTTCATCCCAAAAGAGAAGTCAAACTTTTACAGCTGCTTCAGTAGTCAATGCTTCTTTGTTAAAGGCAGCCAATGAAAAAGCTGAATTAAGATTGAACTCATTGAAATCCAATAATCCAGCTACTTTGAAAGCTCAAGCACAATTGTACGCTAATGCCTTAGCCCTTGCACAAAAGAGATCCGACGAAAGATTGCAAAGTAGAGCTGCTGGTTTGATCAATTTGGGTGGTGGCTTGACTATCAGTCAAAGTGAATTAGACAAATTAGCTTCCACATATGTCCAACCAATTTTGGATGATATTGAAGGTAAAGCAGAAGCCAAAAGACAAATTGACATAGAAAAGAAACAAAAAGAATTGGAATTGCAACAATTGCACGAGAAAGCTAAAAAGGAGGAACATGAAGCCAAAGAAAAAGAGAAACGTGATATTGAAATTGCCAAGTTGGAAAGAAATGCTCAAAACGATAAACGTAAAAAGGCTGAAGATGAGAAATATGCCGAGTACCAAGCTGGTAGAAATGAAGAAGTCCAAACTAAGCTCCAAGAATATAAAGACGTTGAAGCTAAACATGCTGAAGAGAAGCAAGTTTTGTTGGATGAAAAGAAAGAGAATCAAGATAGAATCGATACCGAGGAAGCAGAAAAGATTGCTGCCAGAAAGCAAGAATTGGAAGAATTACAAGCAGAAAAGGATGAAATTTTGAAACCAACTTTGGATGAATTGAAAGAAGAGTCAGCTAAATTAGAAGAAGTAACCAATGCAAGAGATGAATTGGCTAATGAGGTTAAAGCTTCAGAAGATTTGAATAAGGAATATGAAGAAAAATTGGCCGAATTGGAAAGCAAATTGCAGGAAGCCAAGAATGATATTGAAAAATACACTACTGACATTGAGGAAGCTACTGCTAAACACGAGTCTACCGATAAGGAAGTAGCTGAATTACAAGAATTGCACGATAAAGAAAAGGCCGATGCTGAAAAGGAACATGAAGACTTGGATGGTAAGTTGGAAGAATTGGAAAAACAGAAGCAACTGCACCTAGAAGACAAGGCTACCAAGAAGAAAGATATTTTGGCTGCCATTGATGAGAAAGTCAAGGATGAACATAAGATAAACTCTGAATTACCTGAACATTTGAGAGAAGAAGTCGATGAAGGTAAAATAAGAGACACTTCATCAATATTTTCCGGAGAAGAACCAGAAATCAAACATGTTCCATTGATCAAAGAAAGTGAAACCACTGAACCTGAAAAGAAGACTGCTAAAGCTGCTGAAGACTCCACTGCGACTAAAGCTGCTGATACTACCGCATCCACTGCCAGCAAGCCTGTTGCCACTAAACCTGCCGTCACTGCTGCTACTGACTCTACATCCAAAAGACCAGTGACACCATCTGCTGCACAATCACCAACCAAAAAGAAGTCATCATTTTCCAGAAGATTGAGCTCAATATTCAAGTACACAAATACCGAAGAGAAACCAAAATCAACCACAACTCCGTCCTCAGCAGTTAAGAAAGAAACGAAACCTATCAAAAAGGCCACTGAAACCGAAGCAGAACCAAAGAAAACAACTGAAACTGCGAAGGCAGCAGAAACCACAAAAGCTCCAGCTACCAAGCAAGAACAGCCAGCGGCAAAGGATGCTGAGAAAGAAGCAAAGAGTGTAAAGGATGGAGATGTATCTGAATTTGCTGATTTTGAAGATGAAGTTTCTTTGAATAGAAAAGAAAACAAAGGTGGTGTATTCACTGAAGAAATCTAAGAATGACATTTTCCATAATGTTGGAAAACTAAAGAAAAAGTTGATTTTGTTTTTATTTGCCGTTTCCATTCCTTTTTTACTGTTTTTTTTTTTAATTCATTATTCGACTCATTTTGCCTTGATAATTTTTTATTTTGTTTGTTTTTTGTTGAAGTTCAATCCCCAATTTTTTTATTATAACTCTATCAATTCTATTGATTATATATTGTTTATGTTTTAATATATTGCTCTAATATTTTAATAAAGAGTGTAGAAGAATGAATTGGTGGTCTACCACCAAACCAAACTGGCCACAAGAAATCGTGTTGAACTGAGAAAAAAAGCTGGTCTTTGAACACAAAAATGAGATTCAACTAAAAGAGTGAAAAAAAAAAAAGAATCAGCAAAAGAATCTTTTGATGTGTTGATAAATCCATAAAAGACATTACCATATACCACTAAACAAATGTCAGACTTGCTTCATAAATTAAATTTCAAAATTGCTGATGCATCCCCTGAATATAAACAACGTCGTAAAATTCAAATGATACGTTTTTTCACGGCGTCGGCAGTGACTATCTTTGCCCTGAGGTTTGCCTATCGTGCAACTGTTTCTCGTCAATACATTCCTACATTATTCCAAGGCAACCATTCTCCTCCTTTAAGTTATAATTTTACTACCGATGCGGCTGTTGCTGTTGGAACAGGGACATTGTTGTGTGGATCAGTCACAGGAATGACTGTATTTGGACTTTGTTGGATCTTGGATGTTAGCAATATAAAAGAGTTTGGCTGGAGAATGAAGAGTATGTTGGGAGGATGGGAGCTGGAAAAGAAACTAAGTGAAGCCCCTATGGATGAGGAGAGTTCGTATATCCAAGATAGTTTGAATGATATACTTGATGGAAAGTATGATTTTGAGAATGACACAGAAGAAGTGGCAGGAGAATTAAAAACAAACTAAGTGAGTCTGAAGGAATGATCTACATGTATATAGTCAAAGAGTGTTAATGTAACAGTATTGTTTGAAGTTTTAGTATGTGACAAAGAAATAGTCATGTCATCTCGTAGAAGAAATGTGTTTTGTCACACGTAAAAATCGCGTCTTTTTTTTTTCTACTTCAACATATTGTTTGTTCAAGTATATCCTGAATTAAACTCACAAAATTGTTTCCTCTTCTGCCTTTTTTTATAACTAAAAGGATATCAGTTGTTTTTTTGATTATTAATCATTTACATACTTACTCAGTACTGTACACTTTATGTTCAGTAGACTTGTATCTTATCGATATCCAATTGGTGTCCAATTAAAACAAGCAAATAGGATCATGTCAAATAAGAAACAACAATCATTAGCTCGGTTTTTTGGAGGTATCACACCTCCCTCAGGTTCAAATTCAACATCTCCTGAAAAACAACAATCATTGACAAGATTTTTTGGAAGTTCCTCAAACAATAGTAGTCCGAAAAAGGCAACCACTGAAGCTAAACAGAAAAGAGAAGCTACACCACCTAAATCGCCACCCCGTTCCAAGAAAGCTAGAATTGAAACAAAGTCTGATGAGAGTAGTAGTAGTAGTAGTAATGGTGATATCGAGATGGAAACAGAACCAAAACTGGAAAAAAATAATGGGTCTGGCAATGATGTTCGTAATGAAGCTGAAGAGTTGATCAAACTCAGCGAATCAGAACAAGCTAAACACAGTAATGAAAAATTGGGTGTCAAAATTCCCTATGCCAAATTAGCATCTATTTTTGAAGCAATTGAAAATGAAAGTTCTCGATTAGCAATTATTGCCATTATATCACAATTTTTTTTGGAAGTTTTACAACAACTGACAATTGATAAACTTATTCGTATTGTCTATTTATGCATAAATAGACTTGGTCCTGATTATGAACCAGGGTTGGAATTAGGGTTAGGTGAAACCATTTTAATTAAAGCTATTAGTGAATGTTATGGAAGAGAAACATCGAAAATCAAAGCTGATTATAAATCTACAGGAGATTTAGGTTTAATTGCCCAAAAATCAAGAAGTTTACAACCAACAATGTTCAAGACTGCCCCACTTGACGTTGATACTGTTTTTGATAATTCATTGAAAATTGCCAAATCAACTGGGAAAGAATCTCAATCGAAGAAAATCAGTATCATCAAACAGATGTTAACTGCATGTCAAATGAAAAGTAGCGAAGCCAAGTTTTTAATTCGTTCATTACAAGGGAAATTAAGAATTGGACTGGCTGAAAAAAGTATTATTGTGGGATTAGCTCAAGCATTTGTTAATTATGAAAATAAATCTAATAAAAAAATTGATCCATCTAAATTAGCTGAAGCTGAAGAAATTATGAAGGAAGCATTTTCACGTGTTCCTAATTATGAAGTGGTGTTGAAAACTGCTTATCAATACGGTATCTTCAATCTTTTGGAACATTGTTTTGTTACCCCAGGGATACCGTTGAAACCAATGTTGGCAAACCCTACAAAGTCTATCGGAGAAGTATTGGATCGTTTCCAAAATGAAGAATTCACTTGTGAATATAAATACGATGGTGTTAGAGCTCAAGTTCATATATTGTCTGATGGATCCATCAAAGTATTTTCAAGAAATTTGGAAGATATGACACAAACTTATCCTGATTTGATTTCTATTGGTAAGCAATTTGCCGTTAGTGGTAATACTATTTCCATGATTTTAGATTGTGAAGCAGTAGCTTGGGATAGAGAAGATCATAAGATTTTACCATTTCAGAAATTAACTACTAGAAAAAGGAAAGATGTCAATGAAGAAGATATCAAAGTGCAAATTTGTTTATTTGCCTTTGATTTATTGTATTACGATAATGAATCACTTTTACCTAAATCATTAGCTGAAAGAAGGAAAATCATGCAGGAGAATTTATCTCCAATTGAAGATAGATTTCAATTTGCAACTGCCACGAATTCATCTTCCAATTTGGAAGTGCTACAACAGTTTTTGGATCAATCAATAAAAGATTCATGTGAAGGATTGATGGTAAAGATGTTAAATGGACTGGAATCGTTTTATGAACCATCGAAACGTTCAAGAAATTGGTTGAAATTGAAAAAAGATTATCTTGAAGGAGTTGGTGATTCGTTAGATTTGGTAGTTATTGGAGCTTATAATGGGAAAGGTAAAAGAACGGGAACTTATGGTGGGTTTTTATTAGCTTCATATAATGAAGATTCAGGGGATCTTGAAACTTGTTGTAAAATAGGTACAGGTTTTAGTGATGAAGATTTACTCAATTTATACAACAAATTGCATCCAACAGAAATTGCATCACCGAAAAATTATTTTGTTTATGACACCAATAATTCAAATGCTGTTCCTGATGTTTGGTTTGAGCCTAGCATGTTGTTTGAAGTTTTAACGGCAGATTTATCTTTAAGTCCTATTTATAAAACAGGTCATCAAGAATTTGGAAAAGGTGTATCATTAAGATTCCCTAGATTTATACGAGTAAGAGATGATAAAGGTATTGAAGATGCTACTAGTTCTGATCGTGTTTGTGAATTTTACCAACGTCAAGCCCATGTAAACAATTGAATAGACACAGAGAAAAGAAAGTAAATAAAAATAACAACTCAAATATGCAATCAAATATGCAATTATATATATTATTAGTTTATGTACAATTATTATTAGCATATTAAACAAATTTAACTAATTGGGCAATGCCAGAAAAGTAATCGACGAAATAACCAGAAAAGTTTAATTTTCTTTTCTATTTTCCCGAAGTTTGGTTTTAATTCTATCTCTCAAACGCATTTTCTGCCCTTCAGGTTTTGAAGCAAAATTCAATTCCATATGATCTGAAGATGATGTTTCAGGTAAATGAGGGAGTCTTGAATATCTTACAGGTGATGCAGTACCGCCATGTTCTGATTGTGATGCAAATCGATAATCATCATAAATAGAAACTGAAGAATTGGCACCAGAATTGAGATTCGAATTCACTCTTGAACCATAATGGGATTGTGGATCCAATTGTAGATCAGGATTCTTGGCATTTTTGTGCAAGACATAATCGGAAAACATTGGTAAATTAGTTAATGAATTATCGGAATTCAACAAGGAAATACCATCACTCATAGATGAAGAGTGTTTCATATCAGAACTTTGAAGTTCTTGGGTATCTTCATTTTCTTGAGTCTGCTTCTTTTTCTTTTCAGCTTTACGTCTGGCAATTCTTCTGTTACGCAACTCTTCAGTTTTCATATCTTCTTCTTCGTCACTATCAGCGTAAACAACATCACCATTTATGTTCAATGATTTTTGCAAATCTAACAAATTGAAATCATTAGGGAATAATTGTGGACCATAGTGATTGACTAACTCAGTAATTTCCTCACTCAATTCGTGTCTCATTTTTTTCAATTCTTTTATAGACGAACCAGATGTAATTGATAAGTATAATGGACGGATTGATTTGAACAAATCCATACCTTGTTCACCAGTAATTAATGCAGAATAGGTGACCAATACACCACAACTATACAAAAAAATCCATACCCAAAATAATTTCCAATGCAGAAAATAGTCATGAGTTGAACAGTAATAAGTACCAACACTGGCGTAAAAAGAATAAACTATGGGGGCAATACCCATTGAAACTAGAATCTTCCAAGTGGCAATAACATCATTAGCCTGGATCTTGACAACTGAGTTTGCTAATGCCTCTTTGGCTTTCTTTTTCGAGATTATTTTGGTAGACAAAAACACGGGTGAGAATAAAGTAGCCCCTGGTAATGCTAAAATGAATAAAATTAATAATTTGAAAACTCTGAAGAAAAATATTGGGATCAATGTAATTTTATGAGCTTCGTCGTTGCAACTTTCAACGTCATGATCTGGTAAATACAAAGTTTTAAGAAAATCATTATAATGTAATACTTTTTCTTTGATTTCTTGAACTTTAGGGACATTTTTGAAATGTTGATATCCAATTACCAATCTTCTATTCATTTCCACAATTAATGGCAAGGGTAATTGTTGAGCAAAGTTCCCAGCGTATAATCTTCTAACGGCATGAATTAACATCAAAGTTTCATAGTCTTCACAAGTAACAGTAACAGCTTTCAACCCAGTGGTGATTGTATCTAATAATTCTTTAACAGCTTCACGGTTAGTTTCTGGGTTGGCGTATTTTTTCACCAATTCTTTAGGGATCTCAATTGGATCACCAAATTCCACAACTGCTCTAGATCTAAACTTGTGAGCATTGAAATAATTCATACCACAAGGGACAATTTTAATGTTACAACCAGGATTTTTATCCATGGCACCAAGTGCCATTACGGCAACACCAGCCTTTAATGGCAATAAATCAGGACGATCATGAGAACCACCTTCTGGGAAAATACCAATACATCCATCATCTAACAAATGATCAAATACCATTTGATAAACCTGTTTTTGGTCAATTTTGTCTGCTCGTTTATAAGCAGTACCGTTGGTTAATAAAACTTTAACTTTATCCAGAGATTTGAATTCTTTACGAATGACTAATTCGGTATCGGAGATTATTTCCACAATTTCAGAAGCACCCAATGACTGTGGTAATGCAATTAAACCTTTGACCATACATTCTTTGGTGAATTTTGTGTCTTTACCAGTGACTCTCAAGGGATCCTTATCGAAATCAACAAAAATTTTCCCCGTTCCTTTAACTAAACAATCTTGTGGTCTCACAACAGGAATTGACAATTGACATTTGGCCATTGTCCCCACTGCTTTTAACTTATAAGACTTGGCAGCAATTAAAAACGAAATTCTTCTATTGGCCTCTTTTTTGATTTGATTCATTAAAAGTACAGGATCAACGAATTGATTATGATGAGGAGCTGCCACAAAGATGACTGGACCTTCACGAGGAATTTTAAATGCTCCTCTTGGTCGAATTTCTCGGAAAAAACAATCAAAGATAACTGATAATAGCCATAATAAAGTATCATAAATTGCTAAACGATACCATTTGGGTCGTTCATAATGCAAATCCAACGATGATGATGATGATGGTGCCATATGTTGATGATGTAGAAACAAAACAAAAAACGAGAGAAAAAAATAAAAAAACAGTACCTTTAAAAATCTTAAAATTCAATTAACAATGGAATGAATACTTTGTAATTTGTTAAAACGATTGAAGTAGTAGATTAGTTTTGGGATGAATGTCAGTTAATAGATTGGATGTATTGAAATAAATACCGAGAGAGAAAAAAAGTGGTGTGAAACAATAGCAGAACGTAAAAAAGATCCTACTAAGAAATAAAGTGTAAAAGAGAAAGAGAGAACAAAACAGAAAACAATAGAGTTGGAAACAGATCTATTATTATTAGAGGGACACACACTCGAAGATTATTATTATCAACACTCATTTTTTTTGTTTTCTTGCTGTTTACAGTAAATTAATTAATTAATTAAATACACACACACATTTTAATGTGTCAATCAAACGTTCAGATTCACTATAATTTATAGGTTTTTTATAATAGACTTAATTGAATACAGTTTTAAAATATAATTGAATAACTTTTTAGCTTTGTTCACAAGGCTTTAGGAAATTTCAAGATGTTTTTCTCGAGGTTTTAGTAGCTTAATATTGATTTTCAATCGACCAAACTTGTTTGCAAGACGGAAAGACCCAACTAATAATAATGTGTATTATTTTATTCTTGATATTATAAATACATGTTAGAATACCTTTGGGGTATCACACATTTTGGAAAGACCCTAATCCAAAATTATCTTTAATAAAATAACTGCGAAAAAACTAAGAGATTAACTCATATTTGTTATTGAGACCAGAAGCCGTTCGTCAATTGCAAAACAATGTTGAGTGATAGACGTTCAATGGGATGTGACTACACTTATGTGGATAAGATCTGTATGCTTCTAACAAAACTGATTATACTTGCCTTATTGTCAAATGACACTATGATTACCTTCGATTGTAATTACACCCAAAGCAAATATTAGCGGATCAATGCGATAAATAGAAAATGAGAGAGACCCTCACAACAAAGTTAAACCGCTAATCAAGAACTAACTATTCTACGTTGTTCCATATATCGAGTTTTATAAAAGAAATCTAGAAATGGCTAATTTAATGGACCTCCATAGTTTTGTAAAGTTACTAATATCTCAATGATTTAAGGTGTAACCGCTCGTCCAATCTAATCAACAATTTGAGGTTTGTTGTATACTTTACAATTTTTACAAAAGTATTGAAAGTGTTGCTAAGGTAGATTTTGGTAATTGAAAACAAAAAAACCCCTGATTGTTTGATTATTAAATATAACAAATACTCCCCACAATTTTGAGTCAACAGATCAATTACTTAGTTTTCGGATTTTGCATCTTATTATTTCCCTGAATGGATTTCCTTGTTTATTGGGGGTAAAGAAAACAAAGATAAAGGAGGAGGAGAGTTACAAAAGAAGTATCCGCCCACTATATTAAGGAAGGAGGACGGATAAAAAAAAACAGAAGTGAGGCAGGACGAAAGCAATGTTGCCGCCACCACCAACGAAAAAAGAAAAAAAGAAAGTGTGGAGTTGACAAATTAATCCGTTTTGTTTCTATCGTTGCCAGTATGGTATCATCGGTATTTGATTCAACAAACTCTAGATGAAACTTTTCAAGAGAAACATGCTCTCAATCCCAACACACCAATTGCTGTTGGCATTGTGTAATAATGATTAATTGGACATGACAAGTTTACTGTGGTTTGCTCACGTGTTTAGCCGTCGGCAAGGATTTTTTTTTCTCTATGTCGTTGTGTTATGTTAAAGTGGAATTCCCACTTTTTATTTCATCCCTCGGTTGGTTGAAGATGAAAAATTTCCTTTAAACCTTCACAAGCGATTTTATCTTAATACACACGACTTTTCTCCAGCATTACTTTTCTTTTCCCCCGCAGAAAAATAGAAAATCACAATTTTGATCAAATTTACTTTAGACAGATAATTTTTTTTTTTTTATTACAACAAATGATATGAATGAATATTTATATATATAAATATATCTTAATCCCCCTTTTCCTTATTTCCATCTGAAATTTATTTAATTGAAATTTTTCTTTTTCTTTTTCCTTTTAATCCTTTGAAATATTCTATTTTATTAACTTCAGACATAATACTTTCCTCCCCCCCCCCATTATGTCTCCAATAGATTTTAAAGATAAAGTTGTTATCATCACCGGTGCCGGTGGTGGTTTAGGTAAATACTACTCCCTTGAATTTGCCAAATTAGGTGCAAAAGTTGTTGTCAACGATTTAGGAGGTGCCTTGGACGGTCAAGGTGGTAACTCCAAAGCAGCAGATATTGTTGTCGATGAAATTACCAAGAACGGTGGTGTTGCCGTTGCCGATTACAACAATGTTTTGGATGGTGCCAAAATTGTTGAAACCGCCGTCAAAAGCTTTGGTACTGTGCATATCATTATCAACAATGCCGGTATTTTGAGAGATTCTTCTATAAAGAAAATGACCGAAAAAGATTTCAAATTGGTTATCGACGTTCATTTGAACGGTGCTTACGCTGTCACCAAGGCTGCTTGGCCATATTTCCAAAAACAAAAGTTTGGTAGAGTTGTCAACACTTCCTCTCCAGCTGGTTTATACGGTAACTTTGGTCAAACCAACTATTCTGCTGCCAAATCTGCTTTGTTAGGTTTTGCCGAAACTTTAGCTAAAGAAGGTGACAGATACAACATCAAAGCCAATGCCATTGCTCCATTGGCTAGATCAAGAATGACTGAATCTATTTTGCCACCACCAATTTTGGAAAAATTGGGTCCTGAAAAGGTTGCCCCATTGGTCTTATATTTGTCATCAGCTGAAAATGAAGTGACTGGTCAATTCTTTGAAGTAGCTGCTGGCTTTTATGCTCAAATCAGATGGGAAAGATCCGGTGGTGTTTTGTTCAAACCAGATCAATCCTTCACCGCTGAAGTTGTTGCCAAGAGATTCTCTGAAGTTCTCAACTTTGACGACTCTGGTAAACCAGAATACTTGAAGAACCAACATCCATTTATGTTGAATGATTACACTACTTTAACTACCGAAGCTAGAAAATTACCATCTAACGATGCTTCTGGCGCTCCAAAAGTTACCTTGAAAGACAAAGTTGTTTTGATTACTGGTGCTGGTGCCGGTTTAGGTAAAGAATACGCCAAATGGTTTGCCAGATATGGTGCTAAAGTCGTTGTTAACGATTTCAAAGATGCCACTAAAACTGTTGAAGAAATCAAAGCTGCTGGCGGTGAAGCTTGGGCTGATCAACACGACGTTGCCTCCCAAGCTGAAGAAATCATTAAGAATGTTATTGACAAATACGGAACTATCGATGTTTTGGTCAATAATGCTGGTATTTTGAGAGACAAATCCTTTGCCAAGATGAGTGATCAAGAATGGGATCAAGTTCAAAAAGTCCATTTGTTGGGTACTTTCAACTTGAGTAGATTAGCTTGGCCATACTTCGCTGAAAAGAAATACGGTAGAATTGTTAACATTTCATCTACCAGTGGTATCTACGGTAACTTTGGACAAGCTAACTATGCTTCTGCTAAAGCTGGTATCTTAGGTTTGTCAAAGACTTTGGCTGTTGAAGGTGCTAGAAACAACATTAAAGTCAATGTTGTTGCTCCACATGCTGAAACTGCCATGACCTTGACCATTTTCAGAGAACAAGACAAGAACTTGTACCATGCTGATCAAGTTGCTCCATTATTGGTCTACTTGGGTTCTGAAGAAGTTGAAGTTACCGGTGAAACCTTTGAAGCCGGTGGTGGTTGGATTGGTAACACCAGATGGCAAAGAGCCAAAGGTGCTGTCTCCCACGATGAACACACCACTGTTGAATTCATCAGAGACAACTTGAAAGATATCACTAACTTTGACAGTGACACTGAAAATCCAAAATCTACTACTGAATCTTCCATGGCTATCTTGTCTGCTGTCGGTGGTGACGATGATGATGACGATGATGAAGAAGAAGATGAAGGTGATGAAGAAGAAGAGGAAGAAGATGAAGAAGAAGACGATCCAGTTTGGAGATTCAACGATAGAGATGTCATTTTGTACAATATTGCTCTTGGTGCCACTACCAAACAATTGCACTATGTTTATGAAAATGATTCTGATTTCCAAGTTATTCCAACTTTTGGTCATTTGATCACCTTCAATTCTGGTAAATCTCAAAACTCCTTTGCTAAATTGTTACGTAACTTCAACCCAATGTTGTTATTACATGGTGAACATTACTTGAAAGTCCACAAATGGCCACCACCAACTGAAGGTGCCATCAAAACTACTTTTGAACCAATCTCCACTACTCCAAAGGGTTCCAATGTTGTTATTGTTCACGGTTCTAAATCCGTTGACAATGATTCTGGTGAAGTGATCTACTCTAATGAAGCCACCTATTTCATTAGAAACTGTCAAGCCGATAACAAGGTTTACGCTGAACGTAGATCATTCGCTACTAACCCATTCCCAGCACCAAAGAGAGCTCCAGATTACCAAGTTGATGTTCCAATTAGTGAAGATTTAGCTGCCTTGTACCGTTTGACTGGTGACAGAAACCCATTACATATTGATCCAAACTTTGCTAAAGGTGCTAAATTCCCTAAACCAATCTTGCACGGTATGTGTACTTATGGTTTGAGTGCTAAAGTCTTGATTGATAAATTTGGTATGTTTGATGAAATTAAAGCTAGATTTACTGGTATTGTTTTCCCAGGTGAAACTTTGAGAGTTTTGGCTTGGAAAGAAAGCGATGACACTGTTGTTTTCCAAACTCATGTTGTTGATAGAGGTACTATTGCTATTAACAATGCTGCTATTAAATTAGTTGGTGACAAAGCTAAGATCTAAACGCAGTAAAATTGCCATTTAGTTTTTTATATTATTTTGTTTTGTTAGTATTTATTTTTTTTCTTTTTAAGTAAATGATTATGTGTATACATAGTATATGAAGTTTTGATGTTAGTTTGTCTTGTAAAGAATAAATTCGTTAAGTTGTTAATGTTATTAAATTATATGTATTATTAGTTGTGAATACTTATTAATATTAATTATTATTATAACTATTATTATATACATATGATGCTTAGCAATGTGTTCCATCCTTATGATTACGGTACTGCAGACCGTGTTCATCAGATGTAACATTATACAATTCCTGTGACTCGCTAATACTTGAATTAATCAATGAGCCAGAACGTTTATGCAATTTGAATCTAATCAGCTTTGACGATGATAAAGAAATTGAGGTTGGAACCAGAAAATCAACTGGAGTATCATTAATTGGATCAATAATTGAACTCCTGTTTCCATGACAGTTGGTGTTAATAGTAGATGTATTGTACCCATCATATGTATTTGTGGTGATGTTTGCGCTTGCATCAGTACCAGGAGTGAAGAATGGTGATACCATAGGCAAATTGTTATTACTGCTAATCTCGTTATTGGTTGAAGGCGACGTAAACAGGTGGCTTGATTTTGATGGGGTAGCCAATAATTTATTGGCTGATCTTGATCTTGGAAATTGAAATTGTAAACATGGTTGTTGTTGAATACCTGGCGACAACTGTGACGGATTGGTGGATGATGAAGAATCAGTTGTTGTTGTTGGTGGTGGCGGTGGTGGCAATGATGGAGGGTTTGCCAAAGATGCTTGGATATTACTACCCAGTTTTGATGCATGTTTTCTATGAATTGATGATGATGATGATGACGAAGTCAATAATGATGGCTGACCTTTTGAAATTGGCATGGCAATTAAGTTTTGTCTTTTTGCACCATTATCAAAATAATCCGCTGAATCAAGTATTGGCGACGAAGATGTATATGGTTCGGTCAACGCAGAATCAACTGAACCTGCGTAATCAGAGTCTGCTACTGATGATGTAATGGAATTGATTGAACACGAGGAAAAATTCGATGAAAGTGATTTGCGGCGACGATTCACGTTGTTGAAATTATGAGTAGAATTCCTAAAGGACGTAGTCGGTGGTTGAAAATCTTGAGTATTGACTGATAATTCAGAAGAGCTCATTCCAATCGACGATTGTTCAAAACTAGCTGCAAGTGGAGATATCATTGGGGAAGATACCAGCTTATTGCTAAACAATGTTTGGTCTGATGAAATAGTGTTGGCACGAGTTAATCTATGAATATTAGCCAACGGAATGGGTTTATCAGGAGATACAGTTGATGAGGTGGGCTTGGTTGGTGAGTTGCTGACTTTGGGAGTCGATCTTTGTCGCTTGATAATTTTCTCATTATTGATAGTTACAAACGATTGTGACCTATGGTGATATGACGAAGCACCACTATGCATATTATTAATGAACCCGCTACTGCTACTACTTCTGTGGTGAGCAGTGTTGGAAGTACTGCTACTCCAAAATTGTTGATCTGATGAGTTCATAACGTTGTAATTATAGTTGCCGAAAAGTCCACCAGTGGAACCACCACGGCGGTGTTGAATACCAAATTGATAAGACTTTGCTCTAGTTAGTTTATTATCTTTTCTAACTTTATCCAAGTTGGATTCACATAATTTTTTGTGTCGTAAATTCTTCATCTCGACATATCCTTGAGGATCACACCATTGGGGGTAATTTTCATAGAAATTCTTATAGCCTCCTTCCAAAATTGCAATATCGGGGTATGTTAATAGAGGATAATTGTCGTAGTTGCACATTCTATCACACTTTCTTAAATGTTTGGCCATCATTGGTCCTCTGAACATACTGAACTCACAATGGAAAATTATCAATCGCTTCTTGCTTTCAGTGTCCTTGGTATCTGTTTCTTGATATTGAAAGAGCTTTTCTTGAAGTGCTTCCTGGGTGGAGATATTGATTGCCTTAGTGATATGGCCACCATTAAATTCATACTCAAATCGACAATCAATGATAATAAATTCATCAAATTGGTCATCGTGGTCTCCACGTAATATTCTGGCTAATTGATGAGCATCGATTCGTGGTAACAAATCACTCTCCAGATGAGAATATTCAATATTTGTAAATTTCAAAATTGAATTATCTTCATGAAGTTGGTACGATGCAATCTCTTTATCGGTTTGGTACATGGAGTGGAACCGTCTAATTTTTGTAGGTATATTATTGTCGTTACCATCATTGGTATTATTATTGTTATTGTTGTTGTTACTGGACTTGCGTTGAACTGGTGAATCAAGGTGGATTGTATCAAACGTATCACCATCTTCGAATTCTTCATCAGAGTCATAATTGGTAGGGATATCATCATTTTCAGCTATGGAATTGAATTCTATTTTTGGGGTTGTGCTCGATACTGAAGAAGACGCAGTTGAGGTTGCAAGATGCAAATTATTGAAAAATGAGTGTGATGATTTCGAAACCACTTCAGTCATTGAACGAGTCAAAGAGTTTGTAAGTTGTTTCGTTTTTGATTTAACTGACGAAGGAATAACGAAATTAGATAAATTTCTCAATGGTGCACGAGAAAGATTTGACAATGGAGAGCCAGATGTTGCATTTGTATTTGAAAAAGTTGGCGATGGTGATTTGGAATTATTGTCTAATGTCTTTGAAGATGATTTTCTCAATGCACTTTTTCTCATCAAAGTAGGGGAAGAACAATTTGCATCTTCCACATTTGTATCATCCTGCGATGCCTCTGGTGAAAAATCCTCAAAATAGGAACTCTTTGGTCGATTTCGTTTGACGCGTAACGTATGCGTTATAGATGCAGTTGAAGAATCCTGTAGAAAATTCGGGATAAAGTCTTCATTATGTAACATAATTGATTAAATGGATAACTTTTCTAGGTTTCTAGATGGTGGTGTAGGTGTAGGTGTGAGTATGTAGTGAGGAAACAAGTGAAAGAATTAATAAAAAATGATTTGACAAATTGCAATGGTTTGCAGTGGTAGATTATGGTAGTGTGAATACTATGCTTACTGTGTGAGTAGTAGTAGATGAGGTAATAATATCACAAGGGGCAAAGAAAAAAAAAAATAAAAATAAAATACTTAAAGACCAATATAAAAATTATTTATTTGATTAGGGTTAATCAATAAATAAATAATAATTTCTCTCTGTTAATGTATAACTGGATTGGGTTTAGTTTTATTTTTTTTTTTTCAGAAATTGATTTCTCTCTTATAATTATGATTGTCCAAGTATTTGTCGACAGGGAATCAATATATATATGTTAAAAAATAAGTAGTGTATGAATCAATTAAT